>Ga0315547_1000722_pt1 | contig 29921 bp, 16 predicted proteins | sample SalMarSW160240MG_2_FD_202542 | JGI IMG/M metagenome (GOLD analysis project Ga0315547, IMG submission 202542) | Salt marsh sediment microbial communities from the Plum Island Ecosystem LTER, Massachusetts, United States - Salt Marsh Sediment SW1601-240 ...
TAACGTTATGGTAGGGTATTTTGTTTCTTTGATCATATCATAGTTTACAGTTCCTGGTCCCAGTTGTAAAAGATTTTGTTCTATTTCAGGCCTGTAGTGGTTCGGTCCATGCAGCGCTTTCCTGTTGAAGAGCTACGTAATTGGACCGTTGGTTAGGGGGTGCCATTCCTGGTTTTTTTGGTATTTTCAACGTAGAGACGTAAGATCTTACGTCTCTACATCGATAAAATTATTAGGCTTTTCGGGTAATAATAATTGGACAATCCTGGGGTTTCGGGTCAACCGTATGCTGAGACGCGATGAATCGCGTCTCTACACGTATGCATTTCAGATGAATTATTGGTTTATAAATTCAAAATTAAACTCTGAACTCTGTACTCCGTGCAATCTTCTCATTACTCACTTCTCAATACTCACTTCTCATCATCTCCCCCTCCCACAGTCTCATAGTCACTTCGTCTCCAGGTCCTCCCTCCGTCCCTCAGTCTCTTTGTCTTATTTTTTACCAGCACCGAGGACCTTTTTTTTCTCACAACTCCTGACTGCCGTCAGGCAGGCACCTCTCACTTCTCATCTCCTCACCCCACCTGCAAGACTGTACAAAAAGGCAATCTCCTCCTTCCACCTGCTGTCATCCGGTGTTTCCAGGATCAGCGGGATGTTTTCAAACCGGTCATCCTTCATGATTCGTTCAAAAATCTCATTACCAAGCAAACCCTTACCAAGCACCTCATGCCGGTCAACCCGGGTCCCGATGCCTTTCTTTGAATCATTCAGGTGCATTCCCCGCAGATATTGGAACCCGATGATCTCCCCAAATTCCAGGAATGTACGATCAAATCCCTCTTTGGATTTCAAATCATATCCCGCAGCAAAGGCATGGGCTGTATCGATACAAACACCCACCCTGTCTTTATCTTCGACATGTTCGATAATGAAACGGATCTGTTCAAATTGGTGTCCCAGGTTGCTTCCCTGCCCGGCAGTGTTTTCAATAACTGCTGTAACTCCTTTTGTTTGTTCAAGCGTGATATTGACCGATTCGGCAATGGTCTTCAAACAGGTTTCCTCATCGATCTTGTTGAGGTGACTCCCGGGATGAAAATTCAGCCTGTCCAAACCCAGTTGTTCGCACCGCTGCATCTCATCAAGAAATGCTTTTCTTGATTTTTCCAGTCCCTCTTTTTCAGGATGCCCAAGGTTTATCAGGTAACTGTCGTGTGGCAAAATATGATGTGGGAGAAAACCATACTTCTCACAATTTCCCTGGAATTTCTTAATGTTCTCTTTTGTTAACGGTTTTGCAACCCATTGCCTCTGATTCTTTGTAAACAGTGCAAAAGCTTTAGCCCCAATGTCATGAGCATGCAAAGGAGCATTTTCCACCCCACCGGAAGCACTGACATGAGCACCAATGTACTTCATATGCGTAATCCTTTTATAGAATAAAGGTCAAAAGTACCATTTTATTCAAGAAATAAAAGGAACACACACGAGCACAGCACCTCTGTGAGGCAAAGCTATCAACGTAAGCTGCTAAAGAGAGAGCTTGTTGAATTGAATGTTTATGGATAACAATAGCACACCTCCGGCTGGCAATTGAAATAATTCCGTAGACACAGGCAGATTGGCTATAGTACCTGTGAAATTGGTTGTGCCCTCCACAAGATTGGTAACCAGAAGTGCCAGAGCCTCCGGAACTGCAGGAGGACTTAAATTCAATGTCAGGGTCGTCCGGTCATCATCAATGCTCCAGGTTCCTGCTTTCAACTCATTGGCCTCACCAATGCATACAAAATAGATCTCGTTGCTCTTCCTCAGTTCAACAGCTGAATTCAATACATTGTCACACGGAGTGCTGCCAAACATCCCTCCGCCTACAATCAGTGTAACATCGGTTCCCGATGGAAGCACAAGCTCCTGCTCATACATCAGATTCTCAGCCAGTGTTGCAGAGACGAAAGCATAGGTCCCAACCATCGGATCCACTTTGGCTTCATCCTCTTCACACGATGTGATCAATACCAGTCCAAAAGAGAAAACGAGAAGAGACAGGATGGCAGCTATCAGTCGGTTTTTTGTTTTTTTCATGGTTTTTTTGGATTTAAATTTTGAACGAAAGTTAAAAAAAATTGTATAAGAAAAACTAAAATTAGATTAGAAAAACCAAATATTGTGTAATTTTACACCAGATTTGATCCCAAAAGAGTGGAATGTACTATGCCACTGCAAGCAGATAGGGTGTCTAATGAAACTTGTTTTCGCCCCAAGGGATGGGAAATTTGTCCGTCATCCGCCCTCTGGCGGATTCAATATAGAATTCAGGTTTAATGAGGACACGACTGACATATCTTCTTATACTGATAAGCCTTTTCCTGCAGCAAGGGCTCTACTCGCAGGAAATTACGCTCAAAGGTAACGTTGTTGACCTCAACACGGGCGAACCCCTGATTGGTGTCAATATTTATCTCCAGGACAAATCTGCGGGAACCATCACAGACAATGACGGAAACTTCAAACTTAAAATCAACCAGCCCCTTCCCGTGGTGGTTGTTTTCTCAAACATCGGGTACCTGTCACGAGAGTATACCATTAACCAGGAAAGGCAGAACCTGCAGGTTGCACTTGCCGAACAGATCATCCTGGGACAGGAAATTGTGGTATCGGCGTCCCGGGTGAAAGAGAACATTCTGCGGTCACCCGTCAGCATTGAACACCTCGACATGCTGGAATTGCAGAACACCTCCTCGGCAAATTTTTTCAATGGACTTCATTCAATCAATAACGTGGGCATGGTGGCACACAGCCTCACCTTCCGGACCCTTAATACCCGTGGCTTTAACGGAGACGCAAACTACAGGCTCAATCAATTGGTCGACGGAGTGGATAACACACCTCCCGGGCTCAGCTTCGCGGCAGGCAATATTTTCGGGGCTTCCCCACTGGATATTCATGCGGTCGAGCTGCTGGTTGGGGCATCCTCCGCCCTGTATGGACCCGGTGGAATGAACGGGACGTTGTTAATGACAACGAAGGATCCGTTTGATTACCCCGGCCTCAGTTTCTCAAACCAGACCGGGGTGATGAACGTGAATTCAACAGCCAGGAAATCTCCATCCCTAATGGAAGACATCAACCTGCGGTTTGCAAAATCGTTCAGGGATAAATTTGCTTTCAAGATCAACGTCAGCTACCTCAGGGCAAAAGATTGGTATGCAGGCGATTATCGTGACCGCACTGATTTGAACGACAAAAACCTCACCAGAGACTCCAACCCCGGATACGACGGGGTGAACGTTTATGGCGATGATATTATCGTGCCGGTTAATTTAAGTGATGAGGAGATATCCAGAGGCGTTGGGGAGGGTGTTGCAGAAACCCAGGGATTAATTCCGGGCACTCCGGAATATGAAGCTGAAGTTCAACGTGTTATGGATCTTTTCCCCGACCAGGTGATCACACGCACCGGTTATGAAGAGAAAGATTTTGTGGATTACAATACCGAGAACATTCGGCTGAATGCCGCACTGCATTACCGCGTAAATGATAAACTGGAAGCAATCGCTACAGCAGCCTATGGACAGGGAACAGCTGTGTACACAGCCATCAACCGGTTTTCGCTTCGGGGTTTCAGCATCTATTCCGGCAAGCTTGAATTCAGGGGCCCCCATTTCTACATCAGGACCTACGGTGTCGCTGATAATTCGGGTAATACTTTTGACGCCGGAACAGCCGCACTTCGGTTTAATGAACTATGGAAACCGAGTGAAGCCTGGTATGAAGACTATATTGGTGGTTTTGCTCAAACGGTCTTATTGGGCGGTAGTGAGCAGGCAGCGCATGACTTCGGAAGATTGCTGGCAGATAACCGGGATGAATTTGGAAATGTTTTCACCGTGGGCGAACCTGCACGCCCTCTTCCCGGATCTGCAGAATTTGACGATTACTTAAACCAGATCATCACCGTTCCCGTAAATGAAGGGGGTGCCCTGGTGATCGATCACAGTAAAATATGGCACGTCGAAGGACTCTATGACTTTCGTGAATACATTGAACTGGTGGAGATCATCCTCGGAGTAAGCCACAGGATCTATTCCATAGACAGCGACGGTACCATTTTCCTTGATGAACCGGGAAACCCGATCCTCATCAATCAGTTTGGTGCTTTCACACAATTTACCAGGAAGCTGGTGAATGACCGGGTAAAACTGGCAGCTTCCGCCCGGTACGATAAAAACGAATATTTCGACGGGAAATTCACACCCCGCTTCTCCTGTGTTTTTTCACTCGGAGAAGAAAACACCCATAATATCCGCGGATCATACCAGACAGCGTTCCGTTTTCCTGCCATTGCAGACCAGTGGGTTGACCTGAATACCGGAATGTTTACCGTCCTCGGTGGTTTACCCGAAGTGCACAACAAGTATGGATTCAATGACAACCCGGTATATCCCCTCTCCGGATCTAATCCGATCACAGACACCACCGTTACCGAAAATGGTCCCTATATCATTCCTGAATTCGGACCGGAGAAAGTAACCGCTATTGAACTGGGATACAAAGGATTATTTCTGAGTAAAATATTATTGCTGGATGTTTCTGTGTATCAAAACACCTATAATGGATTTCAGGCTACCCAGCTGCTGGCACAAAATCCCAATACCCCGGAGGAGCAGCGGTTTAAAACCATCGTCAGTACCGATGATCCCATCTCCGCATATGGTTGGTCCATTGCTACGGACCTGAGAATCCCTGGCGGATTCGCCATCAAGGCAAATGTGTCAAGCAACCAGCTTGAGTCTCTCGGAGACAGAACCCCCGGATTCCAGTCCCGCTTCAATACGCCAAAATACAGAGCCAATTTCTCGTTTGGAAACCGAAAAGTTTTGGGACTGTTCGGATTTCATGTAAACTGGCACTGGCAGGACAGGTTCCTGTGGGAATCCGATTTTGGCGTCAGCGAAATGCCGGCCTTTTCAACCCTCGATGCACAGGTGAGTTTCACCATACAGAAACTGAAATCCGAAATCAAGATTGGCGGATCGAACCTGACCAATAAATACCACACAATGAGTTTCGGCAGTGCACAAATCGGAGGCCTCTACTACATCACCTGTCTATTCGATGATCTCCTGAACTAATTATCAGTTCCCGGCTTCGCCATCCGTGCACCTGCATCGTAACCGACTTCGGCGCAGATGTAATCCGTCAGTTGGCATAAAAGGATGGTTCTGTTCTATTTTAGGCCTGTAGTGGTTCGGTCCATGCAGCGCTTTCCTGTTGTCCAAAGGACTCCTTCGGAGAAGAGCTACGTAGTTGGACCGTTGGTTCGGGGGTGCCATCCCTGGTTTTTTTTGGTATTTTCAACGTAGAGACGTAAGATCTTACGTCTCTACATCGATAAAATTATGAGGCTTTTCGGGTAATAATAATTGGACAATCCTGGGGTTTCGGGTCAACCGTATGCTGAGACGCAATGAATCGCATCTCTACACGTATGCATTTCAGATGAATTATTGGTTTATAAATTCAAAATTAAACTCTGAACTCTGTACTCCGTGCAATCTTCTCATTACTCACTTCTCATTACTCACTTCTCATTACTCACTTCTCATTACTCACTTCTCATTACTCACTTCTCATTACTCACTTCTCATCATCTCCCCCTCCCACAGTCTCATAGTCACCTCGTCTCCAGGTCTTCCCTCCCAGTCTCTCAGTCACTTTCTCTCTTTGTTTTTATTCGTCAGACCAACTTTCTCCCCCACAATCCAACCCTTAGTGGTCAGACGAAGCTCACTTTTCTCTCCCATCTTAATCATAATTCATCCACAGTGAAATATGCTCCTTCGTCGCATTTCACGTGGCAGGCACTCATCACTCATCATTCTTTTACTTTATGCCCCATGCTCTTTGCCCCATGCCCTCACTTCCCTCTTATCAACTTATCAACTTACCAACTTATCAACTTTTAACTCACCACTCACACCTGTCCGCCGTAGTTTTAACGAAGGCGGAACTCACCACTCACACCTCTCACTCACTATCATCCTTTGCCGAAGGCATGCCTATGGCACATCCTTAATCCTTCCTTATCCTCACCCTCTGCCAGCTTCGAATATAGGCTGCGATATCCTGTCGTTCTTTGCCGGTCAGGGCTGAATAATCCTCCTCACCCCTGCCCCAGGAGGGCATTTTTGTCCCCGAACGACCGAGGGAAATGGTTCCGATAAGATACCCGTTTGAAGCTGCACTCAGGAACTCCTGATTATTTAGGGCAGGAGCTTCCGTACCCCCTCCATTTTCACCATGGCACTCAGCACAATTTGATCGAAACAGCTGTTGTCCAAGGGAGGCATTCCCCGGATTAGAACCATCATGAATATAGTTCCATTCCTGGTTTACCGCAGATCGCATGAAGGCGATTATATCGCTGATATCTTGACTATCAAGACGTTCTTCTCCATGAACGTCTTTCGACCAGCCGAACATGGCGGTATGGCTTCGGCCTTTACTTATGGTTTCGAACAGGTACGAATCGCTTGCTGCCAAAAGGAAATTTCTATTGAGATTTGAAGGACCGGTATCTCCCTCTCCAAATTCACCATGACATCTGGAGCAGAGATAATGGTAATTGAGGCTTCCTTTTTCAATATTTCCCGGAGGGAGATTCATCCTGTAGTCAGTTCCTCTCTTACTGCTCCATGAACGGATATAAGCAATCAGGTCAGTCATTTCCTGAATACTGATATCGAACCAGGATGGCATTGCCGTATTGTTTCTGCCATTTAGTATGGTCTCAAAGAGGAATCGATCGGAAGCAACAGCAAGAAAATCATTGCGATGAATGGTAAGACCTATGTCACCTTTCCCATCTTCTCCATGACACATTTTACAGTTCCTGTCGAAATAGTGCATTCCTTTGCTGATAGTTCCTCCGGAATAAGGCTGGTTTCCCATGTATGCTGCTTTATCTTTATGATCCGTGATAAAGAGAAGGATGGAGTCCATCTCTGCATCTTTCCATCCGGAAAGGTCCGGCGCCCAGGAAGACATTTGCCGGTTACTTCTACCTTTTAGCAAGGTAAAAGATATGTATTCCCCGGATGCCATCCGGAGGAAATCCCGGTTCAATATTCCAGGTACCCCGGTTTTATACTCTGTATAGTCTTTCCCTTTCCCATACTTACCATGACATGCCGTACAGGAAAAGGAGAAGACCTGCTCACCCGACAACAGGTTTCTTTCACCCTTAAACTCGCGAAGAGCTTCTACCGAAAAATAGTCAAATGGTATATCTGGTTTGGCTAAACCCATCACGAAAGTCGCCAGGGCATCCAGATCTTCATCCGGCAGGTCAATTTTCAGCATTTGAGACCCCGGTGATACCATTTCCGGGTCACGGAAATGCTCTTTCAACCAATTCGAAATGGTCTGTTCACCACTTATATTCTGAAAGCTATATTCGTGTTTTGTTTTATCCCCCTGTTCTGTCAGGTCGGGCCCCAGGATGCCTCCAACACCCCGTGCCTTGTGGCATCCAAGGCATCCTTCCCGGCTGAAAACGTCCTTCCCCGAATAAAAAACACCGGTCCCCTCAAATTCCCGGGATTCGCTGTATATGGCTAGATGACATTTTCCGCAGGAAGACTGAATATAGGGTTGAGAAAGCAATGGATGCGGCCAGTGGAAACGAGGATTTCTGCCAAAGGCTTCATCCATATCAAGAGCTCTTCCCTGTCCCCCATGACAAACCGTACAACCATATTTTGTAACAGGATGATCCATCAGATGATTTCCCGGATGCGTTCTGTGTGGTTGCGGTGAATCCACCATGAATGGATTTTCCAGTCCATTATGACATGAAATACAGCGGTCAACCCGGTCCAGGTCTTCCAGATCTACCTGGTACACTTCCCTGGTTTGAACCATTTCTGCCCCCGAAAAAGATTCCATCCCGGTAACCAATGTAACATAATCCATCTGGTATTTTTTCCACTCCCTGAAGAATCCCTCCCTGATCCACGCTGTCAGGATTAAAACAAACAGGATTACGGAAGCAATGATTACTATCCAACGCATTCCCCGTATGTAATTCGTTTCATTCATATTGATTAAATCACGGGCCAGTCTGATCGTGACCAGAAAAACTCCCAGTTGGGTCCCCTGAACCATATGCCCATGGCCGTGAAGAGCACCAATCCTGCCAGCGAAGCAGTAAATAATGCAATTGAAGCCATACGCGTTGATCCGGTTCGTATCCTGACCCACCTTGACCACAGGATATAGAATAACATCGACAGGGTGGCAGGATTGATCAACATTACAACAGCCTGGGACATTCCGGGAAACCAATCCCGAAGCCATCCAAACTGTACAATCACAAACAACAAAGCAAGGGTAACGATCAGCGAAACCGCCAATGAATAGAAGGTTATCCGTAAACCCTGCCTTCCCGAAAACCACACGCCAGTGTACTGCTTCTCCCTATCGATGAACGGGATGGATATCAGGAAAACCAGGAACAGAAGCGGGATTAGCACCCCTCCCGAGAAGGCAGAATAGGAGACAAGTTCCTGTATTCCCAAAAAATACCAGGGGGATTTTGCCGGATTTTCAGCAAATGCAGGATTGGCTTTCTCCAGCAATGGTGCATCAACAACAAAAGCAATGATCAGCAGGATGGCAGAAACAGATAGTAAAATGGCCAGTTCTGCCCACAGGACTGTAGGCCAGGTATAGATCCTGCCTTCAGATCCAGGTTGATCATCCAGATTGCTTTCCGGATTACCAGGCCGGCTTAGACCTCCATCTTTTCTGATCCTCCAGAAATGCACCCCGATAAGGATCAACAGTGTCAACGGAAGAAAAATAACGTGCAACGTAAAAAAACGGGAAAGAGCAGGCTGGCCAACCGTCTCACCTCCAATCAGTATCCTTTTCATGAAACCTCCAACATCAAAACCACTGGTTATACCGATCAGGTCGGTCAGTTCCCTGGCAGAAGCAGCAATGTTTGATCCGATGGTAACAGCCCAGTAGGCAAGCTGATCCCACGGAAGGAGATAACCACTAAAACTCAAAAAGAGGGTAACAACCAGCATGGAAACTCCGATGATCCAGTTTAATCGCCTGGATTTCAGGTAAGCTCCTGTATAAAAGACCCTTGCCAGGTGGAGGAACAGAACAAAAACCATCCCATGGGATGCCCAACGGTGTATATTCCGGATGAGCCTTCCCCCGGGAACAACAAATACAATATCCTTTACCGATTGATAAGCCCTCTCAACCGAGGGAGTATAATACATCATCAGAACCACACCGGTAAGGATCAGGATCAGTAAAAGGAAACCCAGGGTGATCCCCAAACCGAAGGTGTAGGTTGGTTTAAGGTTATCCGGATGAATCCGCGTTGAATGGATGTGGAGAAAAAAGTTCTGTGTTATCTTTCTTATCCTGCTGATCCGGTCCCCAGCCACTTCACCCTCAAGTTGAATATTTCCTATGTCCTGAGAATCCATGATCTGTCACTTGTTGAACTTAACCAGGAATTTAATCTGCTGTGAATATTTATGTTGTCAGAAATTTGGTATCTGGCTTCACCTGCCGTGTCATGTCGATCACCAGCTGACCGTCAGGGGCTTTGCTAACCCGGAACCAGCTTAATGCTCGTGGTGCGGGCCCCGAAAGCACCTCCCCGCTCCGGTCGTAACTTGAACCATGGCAGGGACAAATAAATCCATCTTCATCTATTTCCAGAATGCATCCAAGGTGCGTACATACTGCAGAAACAGCCTTTACACCTTCATGATCACGGTAGATGTATATTTTATGCTCATCGACATAGGTAAAAGTATCCACCGGGAATATGCTTGATTTCCCGACCTTTACCCTTTTTTTCTGACCGATCATGCGTGGCACCAACTGCCTCAACAAAGTGATAATTGCTACTCCACCTGCCGCAACCGCAAATATCGAAGCACCTTTTCTGATAAACGATCGCCTGGTTTCTTTCATCATAAGTTAGTTTCTTGTTCTCAGTTCTTAGTTATTTCGGACTGCAGACTGCGGACTGTGGACTGCCTACTAATTACTTCTCTTCGTCCCATCGTCTCTCAGTCTCTTCGTCCCTCAGTCTCTTCGTCTCTTCGTCTCTTCGTCTCTTCGTTTTTATTCGTCAGACCAACTTTCTCCCCCACAATCCAACCCTTAGTGATCAGACGAAGCTCACTTTTCTCTCCCATCTTAATCATCATTCATCCACAGTGAAATATGCTCCTTCGTCGCATTTCACGTGGCAGGCACTCATCCACAGTGAAATATGCTCCTTCGTCGCATTTCACGTGGCAGGCACTCATCACTCATCATTCTTTTACTTTATGCCCCATGCTCTTTGCCCCATGCCCTCACTTCCCTCTTTTACCTCCTAAATTTATTAAGATTCTTTTTTTATTAAGGCCATCCGGCAGGTTATTTTCCTAATTTATATACTTTTGAAATAACAACCCGCATTGCCTTTCCATGAAAAAACACCGGGCAATACATACTGTTACTATTTCAGGTTTCTGGTTGCTCCTTCTGCACCTGCTTATCACCAGCTGTACACGCAGCTCATCCGGTTATCCCGGGGATGATCCTGGTCGACCTGCTCAATGGCCGGAATACGTTGGTCGTGAGCAGTGCAGGGAATGTCATGAAAAAGAGTTTGATTTATTCACAGGATCAGACCATGACCAGGCGATGGATTTTGCAACGGAAGGGACGGTTCTGGGTAATTTTAACGATGCTACCTTAACCCATTCTGGTATCACCTCTGAATTTTATAAAAGAGACGGTAAGTATTTTGTTAAAACGGAGGGTTCCAATGGTGAAATGGCAGAGTATGAGGTACGCTATACATTCGGGATCAGACCCCTTCAGCAATACCTGGTTGAATTTCCGGGGGGTGCTATTCAATGCCTGCCCCTTTGCTGGGATACACGCCCTGAGGAAGAAGGGGGACAGCGATGGTTCCACATCTACAGTGAGGAAAGGATCCCTCCGGATGATCTGTTGTTCTGGACAAGGATTACCCAGAACTGGAACTACATGTGTGCCGAATGCCACTCCACAAATCTCAGGAAAAATTTTGACCCGGTTACAGAAACCTATCACACCAGATGGTCAGAGATTGATGTCTCCTGTGAGGCCTGTCACGGACCGGGTTCACGACATATCGAATGGGCTGAGCAGGTGGAGATGGGAGGACAACCGGAAGCCATACCGAATCTTGGACTCGTCATCCGTTTGAAAGATACAGATAATGCAACCTGGATATTTCATCCCGATTCAGGTACAGCAACAAGATCTGTCCCCCGAAAATCCGGCACCCTGGTTAACATGTGTGTCCGCTGTCATGCAAGAAGGTCCACCATCCATAATGAATACATCCATGGCAGATCCTTTCTTGATACCCACTGGCCCTCATTTCTGGATGAAGGACTCTACTTTCCGGATGGACAGATTGAAGATGAAGTATATGTCTATGCCTCGTTTCTGCAGACTAAAATGTACCAGTCGGGAGTGGTGTGTAAGGATTGTCACGAACCCCACAGCGGAAATGTTTTTGTTCAGGGCAATGCACTCTGTTACCGATGTCACCTGGCAGAAAAGTATGGAAACAGGAGCCACCATTTTCATGACCCGGCCCGGGAAGGGGCTAGCTGTTTCGAATGCCATATGCCCGAAAGAACCTACATGGTGATCGACCCCAGAAGAGATCACAGCATTCGAAACCCAAGACCCGACCTGTCCGAAAAACTCGGTACACCAAATGCCTGCACCCGATGTCATAACGATAAATCAATCCAGTGGGCAGCCCGGTACCTGGAAGAGTGGTATGGTAAAGATCTTATCGAAACTCCCCATTATGGTGAGGTTTTCTGGGCAGCCAGACGGCAATACCCCGAAGCGTATGAAGGTCTTCTGAAGATTGTGACCGATAGTGCATCGGCTCCGATGGTCAGGGCAACCGCGATCTCATTGCTCGGAAATTATCCTGAATCCGGGGCCAGCAGGGTCTTGAGTCAAACCGTCAACAATCCGGATCCCTTAATCCGGTTTGCCACCCTTTCCATTGTCCGGAATCTGGGAGATGAGGCGATAACCGGTATTTCCCTGCGTGGATTAGGCGATTCCATTAAACTGGTACGGATACTCTCTGCCCTTGCCCTGGCAAATGTGCCAACTCAATACCTGCCCAGGACCTCTTTGAAACAATGGAATAGAGCGCTGGAAGAGTATAAAGAATCGCTCATGTTCAATGCCGATCATCCATCTACCCATGTTAACCTTGGGAATTTATCCATTCTGCTTGGTGATTTTGCTGCAGCAGAAGTCTCCTATAAAAAAGCCATAGAAATAGAACCGGCAATGATGATCCCCTACATCAACCTGGCTGATCTGTATCGCCGCCTGGATCGGGATGAGGAAGGGGAAAAAGTGCTGAATGATGCGCTTGAAAAACACCCGGATCTTTCCGCGGTGCATTACGCCCTTGGATTGCTCCTTGTCAGGAAGCAGCAAACGGAGGAAGCATTGAAACACCTCAAAGAGGCAGCAAACATGGAACCGGGGAATTCACACTATAGCTATGTTTACGGAATCGGACTGAACTCCTCGGGAAAGCCGGATGAAGCCATCTCATTCCTGATGTCAGCACTGGAACGACACCCCTACGACCGGGACATTTTGTACGCTCTTTCAACAATCAACCAGGAGCAGGGAAACAGGGAAAAAGCCCTTGATTATGCTGAACGGTTGATCGAGAACTATCCCAACGACCCTAACTACCAGCAACTCCTGGTATTCCTGCAGTCACAGAAATAGTCTACAGTCCGCAGTACGCAGTCAGCAGTGTTAAGAAAAAATTCTTTATTGGCCGGTAAATATACCCCAAAAGGGGTATAACAATAAATAGCCACCGGTGTAACCGGTGGTTAAAATGGCTTGGGAGATTACAACCCTTGCAGGGTTGAATTATTAAATCTAAGGCATTATTATTCAACCCCCAGCCGGCAGGATCTTTAGTTAAATTCTAAATTACTCGCCATGCTTTCAGCATGTCGCATGAGACCACAACACTCAGTTCGAAATTCTTCACTCCCTCTTCCCAAAAACGAACACCTCCGATTCTGTCCGTGCTTTCTCCATCATCTCAAGCAACTCCTCGACAATATCCATGTTTGCTTCTGCAAGATCGTTTTCTTCACCCGGATCCGTAGGAATATGATACAGCTCAAGGGTCGTGTTTTCAGGTTGCAACACATTGTACCGTACCAGTTTCCAATCACCTTGCCGGATAGCCTGGCGTCCGTTTCTTTCATGGAATTCCCAGTATAAATAATCGTGTTGCTCTGGTTCCGAATCACCTGAAAGAGCGGGTAAAAAGGAGATCCCGTCAATGTCAATTCCCGGCGGGATTTCAAGATCAAGAATATCTGCGATGGTAGGCAATACATCCCAGAAAGCGGACATGTGATCGGTCGTTCTTCCGGGACTGATTTTTTCAGGCCACCGGGCGATCATGGGGACCCTGATCCCTCCCTCGTAAAGATCACGCTTATATCCCCGATAATTTCCGTTACTGTTAAAATAGTCAGGATCAGCACCACCCTCCAGGTGTGGACCGTTATCAGAGGAGAAAATGATCAGCGTATTCTTATCCAGTCCAAGCGCCCTTACTTTCTCCAGGATCTCTCCTACCTGATCATCAAGAAGGGTAACCATGGCTGCAAAAGCAGCATGCGACTCCGGCTGCGAACCATAAGCACCCTGTCTGAATCCCTCTCCCTCATCGGTCCCCCTGTACTCCTTTTCCGGAAGGAACTGTCCACGAAACCGTACCATATACTCCTCCGGAGCAAACAGCTCAGCATGGGGAATGATCGAGGGGTAGTAAAGGAAGAATGGATGATCCTTATACTCTTCGATGAACTCCAGGGCTTTTTCGTGAATGAGATCCGGGCCATAGTTTCCCGTTTTATCTCCTTCATTCTCCGTAAGAATAACCTTCTCCTGGTTATGCCAGAGATGCCAGGTATAATAATGATGGGCTAACCGCTGACAGTTGTAACCGTAAAAAACATCGAACCCCTGGTTGTTCGGATCGCCCTCCGAACCCGGGTATCCCAGTCCCCATTTTCCAAAGGCACCCGTGACATACCCTTTTTCTTTCAAAAGCTCGGCAAGAGTATATGCCCGGTCAGGTAAGGGAACCTGACCCTCCGGCGTTTTCTCCATGTTACCCCGGATCGGTGTATGCCCGGTATGCTGCCCTGTCATCAATGCAGAACGTGAGGGTGCACAAACTGTTGAACCGGAATAGTGCTGGGTAAACCGGAGGCCCTCCGCAGCAAGCCTGTCCAGATTGGGGGTGCTGAATTTCTTCTGCCCGTAACATCCCAGATCACCATATCCCAAATCGTCCGCAAGAATGTAGATGATGTTCGGAGCTTTCTGTCGTTTCGTGCCACACCATATGCAGCATACCACGACGATTAATCCAACTAAAAGTTTAACAATCAACCATTTCGACTTCATTCACACCAGTTTTTATTGTACAATCAACATTTAACCAATACCATTTAACAAATAACCCTAACCTCTCTCCCTCTCATCACTTCTCACCTTCTCTCAGTCCCTTCGTCACTTCGTCTCCCCGTCACATAGTCTCCCCCTCTTATCGTCTCACAGCCTCATCTTTTTTTTTACCGAGTACCGAGTAACAGGCATCTCTATCTGCTCGATAACTCCTTAATTAATAACATATTAACATATAACTATTAACTCCCTCTTGGCTTCATCCCCAACCCCTTTAGGGGTGCCCTGTTTTTAGAAAGATACAGTTTTACGTGTAATTTATCTACCCGTCAGGGTCTTATAGACCTGGCGGCGTCTTTTTTAACAAACACTGACAGGTCTGTTAGACCCTGTCAGGTTTTAAACTCCGGAGGCTAAGGCGGAGGAAGGCTCCTACATAACAACTCCGGAGGAGTTGAAGTCTAAGACCCCCGGGTGAGCGAACATCTGGCGCAGCAACAGTAGTGAGCGCCTGCCTGCCGGCGAGGCAGGTAACCCGGGGTCATTGAAAATGCCCCCCTGGTCCAACTGCTTTATTATTCAGTGGGAAAACACTACATGGACCGGAACCCAGCAGAAATGAAGTAGAAAGAAAAATCCAAATGCCAAAAATCCTTTCGTACTGCGAACCTTTCTGTGCGACCTTAGCTTGCAATACAAATAAAATTTCTTGCCTAAAAGATCAATTTTTATTATTTTCCAACACAACTGTTAATTCAAAGATCACCATAAATAAATCCACCAAAATCCCTCAAAAAAATGAAAAACAAATTCACACGAAGACAATTCCTTCAAACCTCAGCAAAAGGGGCCCTGTTAATCGGAGCCGGCGGATCTCATCTCATCATTCAGGGGTGTGCAGGAAACAAAAAATATGATCTTATCATTGCCGGAGGAGTGGTATACGACGGACTGGGCAACCCGGGTAAGGCAGTTGATATTGCAATCAAAGATGATAAAATAGCCCTTATTGGTGAAAAACTGAACAGGGACAAAGCCGGCAGGATCATTGAAGCGGGCGGAATGGTCGTTTCTCCGGGATTTATTGACGTCCATACCCACACGGATATGGGATTGCTGGCAAATCCACTTGCAGAAAGTCATATCCGGCAGGGTATCACCACAGAAATAAGCGGCAATTGCGGTAGTTCTCCTTTCCCGGTGGCAGATGAAGTCTACGAAGAGATGAAAAAAGTGGTAAAGGATGAGTATGATGTTGACCTCAACTGGAGAGATATCAACGGGTTTTTTCAGCGGCTGGAAGAGAAAGGAATGGCACTGAATTATGTCACCTTGCTGGGACAGGGTGATTTGCGTGGAAAGGTGGTCGGATTCAATGACCAGCCGGCAACGCCGGAACAGATCACTCAAATGAAAATCATGCTGGATCAAAACATGAAAGCCGGAGCATGGGGGCTCTCAACCGGACTGGAATATGCGCCGGGCAGCTATGCCAATACGGAAGAGATCATTGAGCTGTGTCATGTGGTGGCTGCAAACAATGGCATCTATGCAACCCACATGAGGGATGAAGGAGACAGGCTGCTGGAAGCAATGGATGAAGCGATACGAATAGCCCGTGATACCGGTGTAAGTACCCAGATCTCACATTTCAAGGTAGCATACCCACGTAACTGGCACAAGATCGATGCAGCCATTGAAAAGCTTGATAAGGCGAAGGATGAGGGTATTCCGATACTGGCAGACCGGTATCCTTACATTGCCGGCTCAACCGGTTTGAGTCTCTATTTCCCGCTCTGGGCAAGACAGGGAACGACAAAGGATTTTGTTGCCCGGTTAAAGGATCCTGCACTGGATGAAAAGCTCCGTAGCTATTCACACAAGCAGGAAGAAAAAATCGGATCCTGGGAAACGATTCGAATCTGTTCCGTGTCAACAGATAAGAACAAGCACCTTGAAGGAAAGAATATCCTGGAAGCCTCCGCTGAAGCAGGAAAGGACACATATGATTTCATGCGGGATCTGCTGATTGAAGAGGAGAACCAGGTAGGTATGATCACTTTCATGATGAAAGAAGAAAATCTACAGCGTATCCTTGCCCACCCCCTGGTGAGCATCGGATCCGACGGTTCTGCCGTCGCACCCTATGGTGTACTGCATAAAGGGAAACCCCATCCGCGGTTTTACGGCACCTTCCCCAGGGTCCTTGGAAAATATGTCAGGGAAGAAAAGATCCTTACTCTCCCACAGGCAATCCGTAAAATAACCTCGGTTCCCGCAGATAAGTTTGGGTTCAACGGAAGGGGCAGGATCAGTGAAGGGTATTTCGCCGATCTGGTTGTCTTTGATCCCGATCGGGTGATTGACAGGGCTACCTGGGAAGACCCACATCAATATCCCGATGGCATAGGATACGTAATGGTGAACGGAAAGGTGGTAGTGGAAGGAGGAGAAACCACCGGAAACCTCCCCGGAAGGATCCTCAAAAAGAAACCCGCAACCTCCGTTTAGCGGAAATCGACCCCTCTATCGGATTTTCTACTTGCATTACGAGTGTTACTATCCTTATCCGGAATATCTATTGGATCTTAAACTGATAGATACCTGAATCGGATGTATTCCCCTGTGAATCTTTTGTTATTACCCTCCAGAAATAAATCGTGTTGGGTGCCACGCTTACATCACTCAACATGCTCTCCGTGATGTCGCTTACCATTATGCCTGGCGGAGATACCGTACCAAAATACACATCATACCCGGCAATATCACCATCAACGTCGCCCCCGGTCCAATCAAGGGTAATCATACCCGTTGGAGCAGACAGCGTTTCTGCCATTGCAGGTGTAACGATATCAGCCGGGAAGGGAGCATAGGATTCGATGGCCTTCCCGGCATTGTAGAACTTCCAGGTTTCACTGTGAGCCGTATCGGAAACAGAGAGGGATGTTGAAACGACAAACCAGGCATATGGCGTTGCCCGGTCCAGGACAAATGAATACCCGGTAGCTGTTGTTTGATTGACAGAGACAGATCCTGTATTCAGGTTTTTTACATTCAATTCGTACTCATCGGTATATTCACCCGCCTCCCATTCAAAGTGCACCGTGCTCTGGGTATCTGAAATATCCGTTCCTTCGTTACATAAAGAATTTTCGTAGGGGAAAATCAAGGTTGCAGCTGTCGGAACTTCAGTTGTGTCATCTGGCCTGGAATCATCCTTTCCACAACCAGAAACCAAATAGAGTATGATAATAAAAGGGAGAACCTTTTTCATTTCTTTACAATTTTAAATGTTGCCCGTGAAGTGTCGGATTTCACTGATACAATATAAATGCCTGCTGCCAGATGTGAGGCATCGACAGAAACCGACCCATTTAGTACCGGGAAATCTTTGGAGAATAATATATTCCCCAGGCAGGAGTAAATATTAATTTGAACTTCCTTCGAATCGTACCCGCCAACGAATACATTAAAATAATCGGTAAAGGGATTCGGATAGAAGACCACGTTATCTGACAAAAAGATGGTTTCTTCATAAATTCCCTGGCACTCAGCATCAGCTTTTACAGTAATGGTATTCTCACCTTTGTCGAGATTCAACGCAATAGAATGAGCCTGCGTAGTAAATATTAAGCCATTAAAATCAATGGTATAATTTGTTCCACCTGACATATGCAGCACAATCGTTTCATCCTCTGGATTGAAACTTGATAATACCGACAGATCTTCAGGTTCCGTAATAACGATCTCATAGCAATTTAAATAACCGGGTATATCATCGATGGTTAAACATAACTCATAGGTTCCGGCACGCAGGTTCCTGATTTCAACATCGTCCGTAAAGTTAATCGTGTCATTTAGTATTCCCCCGATGATCGTTGCATTATAATTATAGATTTGTCCGGCAGTAATATTTATTTTCCCATTGTTACTGCTCCTGCAGGTTTCACTTGTGGTCAGAATGGTAAAATTGTCAGCCGGAAGCGAAAAAAATGAACATCCGAACAAATCGACAAAATCACCATATGGAGTAGTTGGACACAGATCCTCAATGTCAGGAACCCCGTCGTTATCGTCATCATTACATTCGGTCCTGTATTGCGCCCACGGATCAATAAACCAATTTGCATATCCTTCAGATGCAATGGGATCATCTACCAAAACACACGTCAAATCCGGATTATCTGTAAGATTAAAGCTTATGATAATGTCGTTGTGCCCGTTGTTGGCATCGACACTTACTAATTGATTCGAGTAGCAGGATAGTACTGTTAAATTATGATTTTGTGTTATATCGATGGCTGTTAGCTGATTCGAAGAACAATACAATTCGGTTAAATTGCTATTCGCACTTACGTCAAGACTCGTAAGCATGTTATTCGCAACATTTAGCCTGGTTAAAGCTGTGTTGGATGAGACATTAATACCCGCTAATTGATTTCCTGAACAGTATAAATATTCTAATAAATCGTTACTATTGAAATCTAAATTCGTCAATGAGTTGTTCTTACAATCAAGCGTTACCAAATTAACAAAATCCTGTATCCCCGTTAATTCTGAGATTCCCTTGTTACTTATATACAAGCTGGTGAGATTGTTTATCCTGGCTGTTGGGACATAGTCATCCAGGGGACCAGTACTTGAATCATCATAGCCCATATCTTTCAGGGCTTGCTCCAAAGCATCATCAGGTACGTAAGTTTCATTGTAGTGACAATCCAGGCTGTATGTTGCGTTTGCATCTTTACTCCATCCCGGGGCCGAGCCGGCAAATGCCGGGTCATCCACCTCGATGCAGGTTAAATCCGGATTATCCGTAGCATCAAACGATGTTATATTGGTGTTAGTCCCATTCTGAATATCTATGCTGGTCAGTTGATTGGATTTACAGCTAACGGTTGTCAGACCCACGTTGTACATCAGGTCCAAGCTTGATAACTCATTTGAACTGCAGTCTAAACTGGACAGGGAAGTATGGTTCTTCAGATCAATTTCGGTTATACTATTGGATGCGAAATCCAATACTTCCAATAGTGTGTTGTCGCTTAAACCCAGGCTATCCAATTGGTTGTTGGAGCAAATTAACGTGGTCAAAGCCGTATTATTACCGAGATCCAGGCTATCCAGCAAATTAGAGGAAATATCCAGTGATCTCAAGGCTGCAAAGCCTTCGATCCCTGTTAAATCGGAGATGTTTTCACCGGAAATATCCAGATCGGTAATGGTATTTATCGCGTCGGTTAACACATAATCATCCACCGGACCTGTATCATAACCCAGGCTGATCAGAACCTGCTCAAAATGATCATCCGGCACATAGGTCTCATCGTACCGGCAATCTAAATTATAGGAGGCTATATCATCCTTTGTCCAACCGGGAGCATTATTCGCAAAAGCCGTATCATCCACTTCAATGCAGGTTAAGGAGGGATTATCCGTTAAATATAAAGATGAAAGCTGGCTATTATTGCCATTCTTTATATTTGCGCTTACCAATTGATTGGATGAACCATTCAGTGAAGTCAATTGGGCACTATTACTGAGATCCAGTGTTATAATAGAATTACCTGAGCAGGATAGCCTTTCCAATAAATCATTGCCACTTAGGTTTAATTCCTCAAGTTGATTATTGTTCACACTAAGAAATCTTAACAATACATTGGAACTTACATCCAGAACTGTTAGACTATTATCAGAACAAGATAAATCACTAAGTAAAATGTTCATGCCAGGATTAAGGCCGGTAAGTTGATTGTAATCGCAATCGAGGAATTCCAAAAGCAGGTTATTCGTTAGATTTAAATTGGATAGTTCATTATTCTTACAAGACAGTATTTTGAGAGAATCATTGCTGCTGACATTCAAGCTGGATAGTTGATTACCACTACAACTCAACTCGTTTAATAATTGATTATCAGTAATGTTAAGGTCCTTTAATTTATTGGTAGAGACAGAAATAGTTCTCAAAGAATCATTACTGGTAACATTAAGACTGGTAAGTTGATTATTATCACAACTGAGACTCCGCAGTAAAGTATTCAAACTAAAATTTAAACTTTTTATTTGGTTCGTATTGCAGTTTAGTTCTTCTAAATTAACATTACCACTTACATCCAGACTGGTTAAATAATTCAAGGAACAATCCAGCTTAACTAATGCAGCATTATTCAAAACATTCAGACCAGATAAATAATTGCTGGCACAAACAATTTCTTCTAATGCTGTATTAGCAGTTACGTCAATAGTAGTTAACTTATTGTTAGAGCAAAACAATTGCACTAATTTGGTGTTTTTACTTAGATCCAGTCCGCTGCCTGCAATATGATTTGAATTACAATTGAGGATTAATAATTCTAAATTTTCGCTAACATCCAGTTCAGTCAATGCATTCCCATTGCAGACCAGTTGAACCAGATTTGTGTTCTTACTAACATCCAGTGTGCTTAATTTATTATCACCACAACTCAGACGGATCAATGAAGTATTGCTCTGTACATCCAGTTCTTTCAAATAGTTGCTAAAACAGGACAGGTTCTTTAACCCAATAATATTACTGATGTCAAGAGATGATAATTTATTTGACGAGCAGTTTAGGGAATCCAGGCCCACGAAATCTTCAATTCCGAGCAGATTAGAGATATTCTTCCCGCTTACATCAAGGGTCTTTATGGTGTTTATATCAGCGGTTACAACATAATTATCCAAAGAGCCCCAATCTAAGCCCAGAGCTATTAATGCGCGTTCAAAATTATCATCCGGCACGTAGGTTTTACCGGCATTGCAATCGAGGTTATAGGTAGCTATACCATCCTTGAACCAATTGGTTTCAGCTATTGCAGCATCAACATCATCTACCTGAATGCAGGTTAGAAACGGGTTGTTGGTGGCATCCATATCGGCAAAAATACCACCCATCTCATTTCGTAATGTCAGTGCCCGTAGCAAATTTCCGGAACAATCCAAATAGACCAGGAACTCCTGCCGGGTCATATCCAGGTTGCTTAGAAAATTCAAGGAACAATCAAGCGTATCCAAAGCAAGAAAATCTTCAATTCCTGTTAAATCTGAAATATTCCGGCCGCTTATATCCAGGTATGTCAGGTTTTCAATATTAGCCGTTGGTACAAAATCATCGTTTGCAATATCATCATATGCAGCCAGCGCCGCTTCAAAATTATCATCCGGCACATACGTAGTTGGATTACATGTAAAGTTATAGGTAGCTATTGCATCTTTTTGCCAGCCCGGGTAATTATTTGCCGCGACGGGATCATCAACTTTGATGCATCGTAAATTGGGATTGTTTGTAGAATTGAAGAGTTCAAGAATGCTATTTTGTCCATTACTAATATCCAGATCTGTCAATTGATTGTCTGAACAATTCAGGGAGGTTAATCCGATATTACTACTTGCATTCAAACCGTTCAGTAGGTTGGTTGAAACATCCAGGGTTGCCAGGGCTATGTTATTGACAAGATCTAAACTGCTTAATTGATTCGCTGCACAGATTAAATTCAATAGCATAACATTATTACTTACATCTAAATTCGTAAGTTGATTGTTCGCGCATGATAAGAATGTTAATGAATCGTTCTCCGTTACGCTCAGACTTGTTAGCTGATTGGAGGAACAGGTTAGGTTTGTAAGAAATTTATTGTTGCTGACATCCAGGGCGTTTAACTGGTTGCTTGAACAATCAATAAATGTTAATGAATCATTGACACTTATATCCAAACTTTTTAACTGGTTCCCGGCACATAGTAAGGTTCCCAGATATAGGTTCTGGCTAATGTCCAGTGCATTTATCCGATTGTTCGCACAATCAAGAAATGTTAAACTGTCCAATGCCAGTAACGATAAACTCTCTAACTGATTTGAAGAACAGGTTAAACCGGATAAGAAAATGTTGTCACTTACATCCAACTTTTTTAACCTGTTTCCGGAACAATCAATAACCGTTAATGAATCATTATCCCGAATGATTAGGCTGTCCAACTGATTTGAAGCACAAATCACTGATTTCAAACTTAGATTTGCACTTAAAGAGATAGAGGAGATTTGATTTGAGGAAATACTTAAAGATTGTAAAGCTGTATTATTACTTACATCGAGAGCTTTCAGATTATTAAAAGAACAATTCAGGGATGTCAGTTTAACAAAAGCCTGAATCCCGTTTAAACTGTCAATATCTTTATTAATGATGTTTAGTGTGGTAAGGGTGTTGATATTTTCTGTTAACACCTGCCCGTTCAAACCATCTGTATCTATCCCCATGTCAATCAGTGCCTGTTCAAACTTGGGATCAGGGATGGCTGTATGATCCTGTGCCAGCAATGCTCCGGTAAACAAACTGCATGCCAGGCAAATTATAAAGAGGACAGGCTTTTTCATCTGTTTTTCAATTATCATATGGATACATCATCAAGAAGCTGGTATTTACTTAAGCGATACCGGTTTGTTTGCAAATTTTTCGTCTATTGACTTCTGCATATTAATCGCCTTCTCCAGACTGGCCTTCATTTCTGCCTTAACTTCTTCAACATAAGCCGGTTCTTCCTTCATTTTTTTCCAGAAAGGATGGTCTTCGAGAGATTTGCCGGAAGATTCCAGGTATATTGCTCGTGCCATGTTAATGGATTCTTCCAACTGTTCCTCGGTAACCTCAAAATAGATAATCTCCTCTGCCTGTGGGGTAACGAAATACTTTTGAGTGGTATATGTGTTATCATGCGTTTTCACTTCCTCTCCCTGGCCCGTTTTCGGTATATCCGCTTTTGCATCAGCAGACAAAAAATATGATTTTCTCGTCCCGGAAACAGGATTCTCTTTCATTGCCTCTTCAAATCCGGGTACAAGCTGACTTAACAAATCCGTTGCCTGATTAATCTGCTGTTGTAACCCCGTCATTTCTGATTCAAGGGATTGTATTTTCTCATCCTGTGCAAGTACAACTGAAGCTAAATCATTGGTATTCAGACCAACTGCCACATTAACAACGCCAATATTATCCCCCTCTGCAACAGACCATGCGACTCCAACAATTCTTTTATAATCTGTAATTGACATCTCTTCGGGAGCAACTGCCTTTCCAAATCCATTGCCAATTAATGTCGGTAAAATATAATCACCCGGTTCCACCTTTCCAATTACTTTTACAGGGACCTGACCCATAAAAGCAATTTTCTCATATTTGTACTCTTCTCCTTCCGGAGGCATATTACCCAGGACAATAGGCTTACTTGAAATAACCATTACTCTATCAGCCCCACTTGTACTCTTAGTAATATATCCGTTGGTAACACCAACAAGGTCACCGGGATAGAATTTTTCCGCCGGATTTCTTTTCGGTAACCATTCTGCATAATCACCCGAACCTGATTGATAGGTAACGCCAATCTGAGTGTGGACAAAAACCTCATACTCTACTAATTCAGCAGCAGTTAACGCCAGGTTAGCACCTGCAGCTAAAGCATTTGCAATTTTTAACACAAGATTCGTTCCTCCCGCTACAATCATTGAGGGTGGAGGAACAACAACACAAGCTCCAAGTCCTGCACAGACCGTAGTAGCAGTCCCCCTGGCGGTTAATTCAACACCAGCTTGAATAACTTCAAAACCGGCAATTGCAAAATCAACTGTTGATATTATAGTCGCCACAGTTTTATTTGCAGTTTCCAGAATATATTCCGGGTCAGTCAAGAGATTTAACGATGTTTGTCCTTCAATGCGACCCCACATTTGATTATCATCCCAGAACGAAATGTAATTGTTACCGGTGTTTCTGTTTCCACTCACTTTAATAGCTATACCCTGTTTACTGCCCTGAACCAATAATGGGTATGCTGTATAGGTGCCGTCCGCACCCTGACTATCCATATTCGCATTTACGGTGACCTGACCCGTTAAGGTTGAGGGACCATTTACATTAATATCACTAAAGGAGCTTCCTCCGGCAAAAGCAGTCGGACCGTAAAAGGTGGCTGTACCTCCTGCGGCTACTGTTACATCACCGGAAAAGTTTGCTGCAACACCGTTATTAAGATTAAATTCCTCATTCAGGTTGGTTACGCCATTCACGGTAAGGCTGTTACCAATATTTGTTGCACCGCCTACAGTTAATGATCCTGTTAGATCTGTAGCATTATTATTATGCACAGTCAACGTACTGTTCAGGTTTGTCGGACCTGCCACCGTCAGTTCCCCGTTCAAATCTGCCACATCGTCTACGATTAACGTACCCCGGGCTATAATATTCCGGTGATAGGCATACGGCACAAAATTCAATTCCTGCCGGCTCATATCGACAAAACCAGTACCTCCACCACTGAAGTCTATTTCAACCTTTAAATCTTTTGGTGTACCATCCCAGTTGATCTGGCTGAATCCATCCGGATCAACGTTTCCGATCAGCAAGTTGATTCTTCCATACCGGTCCGTATTGGTAGTTTGAACTTCCTGGTATTCCTCCTGGTTATTTGCATCGATAATTGTAAACCGAAGGGCGATCTCGGCATTGGGCAAAATGTTTCCCTGTGCATCCACTCCGGGTATCTCCTGACCGTCGGGTCCTATTATTACAGCCTGGTAACTGATTCCTTCTGTTTGTGCAAACATTTGCAAGCTTGCAAATACTAAAAGTGCTAATGTCAATACTTTTTTCATGGCTGGTCTGGTTTTATTTTTCGATTAATTTATATACATCGTCAAGTTTTGGTGTTAATATAACCTCGATCCGGCGATTGATCGCTTTGCCTTCCGGCGTTGAATTATCGGCGATCGGGTCAAATTCCCCACGACCTGCGGCCGTGAGGTTTCTCGGATTTATCTCTATATTTTTCATCAGGATCTCAACGATAGCAGTGGCCCTTTTTGTGGAGAGATCCCAGTTGCTGTCAATGTTTCCACTCCCTCTAAAAGGCTCATTGTCAGTATGTCCTTCAATGAGTACCGTAACCTCAGGGTTATCAGCCAAAACATTGCCCAGTGCAGTCACCGCTTCTTCTCCCTCAGGACCTATCCGCCAGCTGCCTGATTGAAACAGCATATCGGTCTCCATAGTAACATATACTTTCCCATTGCGTTCTTCAACGGTCAATCCTTTACCCTCATAAGGCCTTAACGCACTTGAGATCGATTCCTGAAGAGTTTGAATCTCTTCCTCTTTTTCCATGATCTCCTCCTCTTTGGCAATGATCACTTCCTCCAGTTCGTCCACCTGTTTAACCGTTTCCTCCATTTCCTTTACCTTCTGGGTATTTTCTTCCAACTCTTTCTTCAGTTGAACGATTTGAGTACTTGCATATTCAGAAATATCCTGTACGTCTTTCGAAATGTTGATGAGTAGTCCGAAACCGAAGTGATGGTCATTGATGTTTAACTTTCCTTCGATGTTTTTAAACGTGCCGCTCCTGCCATACATATATTGGGTAAAAACCGAGAGTTTTTGCGATACCTTATATTGGATGCCCAATCCCCCCCTGAAAAAATAAATTGGAGTATCGAAATCATTTTCTCCCTGCAAGGTGTATACCTGGTCATTCAGGGTTTGGGTGCCCCGGATTAAAAATTCCGCTGATGCAGCCCCCTTGATAAAGTAGGTGAAGTTGCCGGTATGAAAGAGTTCATAATCCAATCCGACCCTGGCGCCCAAATAGGTTACATCCCACTCAAAATAATTGCCCACATCCCGGTCGCTTCCAATAGCCCCATAACTGTTATAACTACCTTCAGCCGTGAGGTACAGGTTCTTTGTGAAGATGCTTCTCCGGTATCCAAGGCTCATGAAGACATGATCGGTTTTCTGGAGATTTTTAAGGCTTTCCCCCTGCGAATTTTCAAAATGAAAGGAGGAAATGGTTTTACCGGTCTCGAAATAAATGTGCTGGCTTTTTACAGCGGTCACCCCTGCAAACAGGAGTGCAACAACGATTATTCTTTTCATTGGTATTGTTTAATGATGTTTGCTCTATATTGTTTGTTACCTGTAGTAACTTTTAAAATATATAGTCCGGAGTTGAGATAACTCAGATGCAATGTAATCAGTTGCGAAGCGGGATACTTGTCTGAAAAAATGGTTTTCCCGGTTACGTCAGCCAGGCTAACGAATATATCCTGTGTTATCGGATCGCTGAACGAAATGTTTATGTAATGATAAAATGGATTTGGGTAAAGGCTGGCAAACAGATCTTTCCCGGCAGGCACTTGAAATATTCCGGATGAACTGACCGGTTGCTGAAAACCTTGCATAAACGTATAGTCATTTTTGCTAAAGGTGCCGATGACACTGGTCTGGCCGATACTATGACAAATGACATAGCTTCCCTGGTTTGTGGTAATGGTTTTGGAGAATCCTCCCACTCCAAGTGTCGAACGGATGATCAGGTAGGAATCCTCTTCTGCAGCAAGACCGGTAAAACCGAATGGCGGTTGGTTTGAATAGTTCTCAGCAATACTTGAATTCAAACCCCTGTTCCCATCTGAAATTTTGCCCGTATCCTGGCCATAGCAAGTACATATCACGACACTAGACAATACAATTAAGATTTGCTGTTTCATGGGTATTGTTTTATTGTGGTTTTGTTATACAAAAACTATTGAATAGAAAGGTCCCTTTCCTGGTTACATTCTCATTCACAGCGGGCTTCACAAGGTTTGTATTTGTGTGAATATAAGGAAATTTTTTAGGGAATCCCAATAAAATTTGACATATAAGGCTTAAGTTGATGCTAATTGTTCGCAATGGATTGAAGAAGCTGAAACAGGAGGTCTGACTGGACGTTCACCTGTGCAGGTCGGTTGTCATGCATAACCAGCATATTATTAGCAAGCTCTTTTATCCTACTCTGTAACTGCAGTTAAATTTTGAAATATTAGACCATACGCGGTTATTTTTTCAAAAATGCAGTTATTTTTATTACGCATTTAGATTTATATATTCTTATTAATTTACGGTTAATTTTATTTTAAATAATAAAAATACAGTTATATTTTATATATTGCAGTTATTTTTAAACAAAATTGATATGGAAATTGAAAAAGTCAGAACAATATTTGGTCGTACTGCACCTGAAGAAGGATATTTAGTTGGTTATGGTGCGATAATAAAGAATTATAATCTAAAGACTCCCGTTCCGAATAAACTTGCATTGATAATCAAAAGACCAGGACGATCAGAAAATGGTGAGTGGATACTGTTTGGCCCTTCATATAAGCCAGAAAATCAGTTATATAACCAACTTGTATTTGCCTTGAAATATGAAGGAATCAATCTGCATCTTTTCAAAGTTCTTTTTGAATGGATTGATAAAAAAGAACTCGAGACAATGCTCCGGAAAGAGCCAACCAGCCAATATTCCAGGAGAATTTGGTTCCTTTATGAATGGTTAATGGAGCATAAGTTGAATTTACCCGATTTGGCTGTTAGAGATTATTTTGACCTGGTGGATCCAAAACTTCAATATTCTATTACACCAATAAATTCAAAAAGGCATGGTATTAAAAATAACCTGCCCGGCACAAGGTATTTTTGTCCGTTAATATCGAGAACGAAAAAACTTGAAACACTGATATTGCAAAATCTTTCTAAAAAAGTGAAAAACTCAATAAGTCTGATACAAAGGGATATTTTGTTAAGAGCTTCAGCGTTCTTGCTTTTGGAAGATTCAAAAGCTTCCTATGCTATTGAAGGGGAGCGTCCACCTCAAAACAGAGCCCAGCGCTGGGGAGTAGCAATTGGACAGGCGGGAAGAGTCCCATTATCAAAAGAAGAGCTAATTCGATTACAGCAAATTGTTATTGAAAAACCTCAATTCAAAATGGGTTATCGTGATCAGGAAGGATTCATTGGAACACATGATCGTAAGACATTAGATCCAATACCGTCACACATTTCTGCCCGTCATAAAGATTTAGATATATTGATGAATGGCCTTATTGAGACACATGATAAGTTGATTACAAGCGATTTTGATTCTATTCTTGCAGCTACTTTGATAGCTTTCGGATTTGTGTTTATACATCCTTTTTTTGACGGCAATGGCAGGATTCATCGTTACCTGGTACATCATATGATTGCCTCCATGGGATTTTCTGAAAAAGGATTGGTATTCCCGGTATCTGCTGTCATTTTGGAAAGGATGGATGAATATCGAGAAGTTCTGGAATCCTATTCTTCCCCAAGGTTAGATCTGATTGATTGGACACCGGCTCCAGATCATAATGTACAGATACACAACGAAACCAAAGATTTATACAGATTCTTTGATGCAACCAAACATGCTGAATTTTTATACGATTGTGTCCTCCAAACAATAGATAAGAATTTACCGGAAGAGATAGACTATCTTCATAAATATGATGAAATGAAGTATTTCATCGATAATACATTTGACATGCCCGGTAAGACTGTCTCATTACTTATAACATTTCTAAATCAGCGTAAAGGTAAGTTGTCAAAGCGTGCATTGGGTAAGGAATTTTCTAATCTGACCACCAAAGAAGTTGAGTTAATTCAGAAAAAATATGCGACAATTTTTAATAAATAAATCCATAATCAGTTATGAACGAATTTGAAATCTTACAACAAATCAAAGACCAATATCCGGACGTCTACGACGGATATTACCCCTTTCCTTCCCCATACAGGGGAAAGCAAACGATCAAAGCAATCCTTCTTGGAACGGATCCCGGGAACGTTTCCGTCGGTTCGACAGTGCGGATCCCGATGGTATTTGGACTGTCAACAACCGATTCTCCCTATTTCAGGGCGATGAATGAGAATATTGACGAGGTGAAAGGACTGGAGCTTGATAATCTCTATATCCAGAATGTCTGCAGATCCTATTTTACCTGCGATACGTCAAAAAATAAACACTGGCAAGCGATCGCAAAAGACCTCTGGCTCCCGCACCTGGTACAGGAACTGGATTTCCAGTTCGATCCGGATATCCCGGTTTTGGTGACTGCTGAAATAATACTGGATGTAATTCTTAAAAACAAAAAACCGGATGCTGAAGACATTTACAAAAACACCATTATTTTTGGCAAGGGACAGAATCATTTGAACAGAACGGTCCTGGCATTTTACCGCCATCAAAAATATGCTTTAAAAGAGTGGCCGGAATATGTCAATGAATTGAACCGGTTTTTCTCGACTGGTTGAACCACCAAAACAACCGGTCCAACTGCATTGTTATGAAAAGGGGAAACGCTCCCTGGACCGGAAGGTAAACCTATTTTAGGAAGAGCCACATTGACCCCATCGGGGTCAGATATTTGTAGCCCCGGGTAAGCCCTGACATTTTTCGTCAGGGGGCAACCCGGGGATTGATATACACGCGCCA
>Ga0315547_1000726_pt1 | contig 29806 bp, 26 predicted proteins | sample SalMarSW160240MG_2_FD_202542 | JGI IMG/M metagenome (GOLD analysis project Ga0315547, IMG submission 202542) | Salt marsh sediment microbial communities from the Plum Island Ecosystem LTER, Massachusetts, United States - Salt Marsh Sediment SW1601-240 ...
GCTTTGAAAATTCCACTATACCTGTTTCTCTTGTTCATTCTGGTCTCCTATTTTGGAACAAATATTGCTTATGTTTTCTCGTGTCAAGTAAACTTATTGAACTGTCCGAAAATATGGAACCACTATATAATAACTCTATATGATTTTTGAACTCAAAAGAGATGAAAAATTGGTGCGTATTATTTTTTATCCCTACCATTATGATAAAAAAAGAAATAAATTAAAACGAGGGTCCTTTCAACCTCCATACAATAGAGATGAGGTTTCTGTTCAAAGACTTTTAATTGTTGATGTTAATTTTTGCAAAAAATTGGGGAAAGAAATATCAATAAAATCAAATAAAAAGAGATACATAGGATTAGCTCTTGTAATAGTTAAATCGGTACTAAAAGCTGGTGCTTTTGTTAAAGCTTCACATAGTAAAAATTCTCTTGGTCATGCCAATATATATTATGGATATACAATCCAACGTGATGAACCTATACCAGTCAAAATGGCTGTTACTATCAATAAAATCATTGATAGTTGTAAATTTTATTTAGATCCGAACCCGGATGTTGAATTATGGGTAGGGGAAAAATTATAACAATCTTTTACACCTTTTTATAATCCACAAAAGAACAGGTATTTTTCGGATTTTATATTTCCTCAAATATTCCCGTCTTTCTGTCTTTTCTAACATTATTCCAATGAAAATATTTCCCATTCATAGCAATATAAACCCCATGTGGTAATGTCTGAACAAAAGCCAAAGCTGCACCAAGATTGAACATACCATCTGAGCTTCCAAATTTGTATGGCACCGTTGCACCGGTTAAAACAATGGTTTTATGCTTAATATTTTGCCCCAGCAGTATTGCTGTTTTTACCATTTCGTCAGTTCCGTGTGTAATAACAATTTTATCTTCTTTAGTCTCCTTACAGAATTGTAGGATAAGATTTCTATCTCCATTTGTCATTTTTAAACTATCAATCATCATCAGTGTTTGTATATCAAGATTAAGTTTACATCTACCTAATTTTAGCATCTCATTCAAATGGGTATCTTTGAAAAATAATTTTCCAGTTATTTCATTATATTCTTTATCAAAAGTTCCACCAGTTACCAATATTTTTATAAGCATTTTTCCTCAGATTTATTAAAATTTTACATTTGCATAAGGTTTTTAGCGAATTTGAACTTTCCTTTATTCATTCCCTTCATCATTTTTTTCATCATATCAAACTGTTTTAATAGTTGATTGACTTTTTGAAGGGAAGTCCCACTGCCACTAGCAATTCTAAATCTACGACTTCCATTAATAATATCAGGATGTTCTCTTTCATTTTTTGTCATAGAAAGGATTATTGCTTCAATCTGTTTTAGGTTATTTTCATCCACTTTTATATTCTTCATAAACTTAGAATTTGCCATAGGCAGCATTTTTAATATATCGTCAAGTGGACCCATTTTTTTCATTTGATGGAGTTGAACAAGGAAGTCTTCAAGAGTGAATAAATTTTTACGGAGTTTCTTTTCAAGTTTTTCTGCTTCCTTTTGGTCAAAAGCCGCTTCAGTTTTCTCTATCAATGTAAGTATATCACCCATTCCGAGAATACGAGAAGCTATTCTGTCAGGATGAAATATTTCCATATCGCTTAATTTTTCACCAACACTAACAAAACGAATGGGTCTTTCTGTAACTGCTTTTATAGATAAAGCAGCTCCACCTCTTGCATCTCCATCTAATTTTGTAAGAATTATTCCTGTCAGATTCAAACGAGAATTGAATTCCTTTGCACTATTTACAGCATCCTGACCAGTCATAGAATCTGCCACATAGAATATCTCATCTGGTTTAATTATATTAGATAATTCCTTTATCTCATTCATCATCTTATCATCAATATGAAGTCTTCCTGCAGTATCAAAAATTACCAAATTACTTTGATTTTTATCAGCAAATTTGAGAGAATTTTTGGCAATTTTCGTTACATTTTTAATATCGTCTGAATAAACGGGAATGCCGATGGATTTGCCGAGTGTTTCTAATTGTTTAATTGCAGCAGGTCTGTATATATCAGCAGCAACGAGTAAAGACGAATAGTTTTGCTTTTTGTAATGTAATGCTAATTTTGCACATGCAGTTGTTTTTCCTGTTCCCTGTAAGCCGACTACCATTAATTTTGATATTCTATTTTTCGGATATATCTTTTCAGGTATGTCCGAGCTCATTAATGAAGTTAGTTGTTCATTTACGATTTTAACGAGCTGTTGACCTGGGGTGAGAGATTTTTGTACACTTTCACCGAGAGCTTTTTCCTCTATATCTTTTACAAATTTTTTAACAATGATGTAGCTGACATCCGCTTCAAGTAATGCTAATCTTATTTCGTGCAATCCTGTTTTGATATCTTTTTCAGATAATTTTCCGCGAGATTTTAATTTAGAAAATATTTGTGTTAACCTATTTGATAGTGAGTCAAACATTTCTTAGACCTTTTATTACTTTATTATAATCGCTGCTACTGAAAATAAAACTTCCTGCAATCAGAATGTTTGCACCAGCTTCTCTTGCCAATTTAGCAGTTTGATAGTTAATACCACCATCAACTTCAATTTCAATATTTCGTTTGCCAATTAAAATAGAAATATCCTTTATCTTTTCTGTGCATTCTTCAATATATTCTTGACCGCCAAAGCCGGGATGGACAGTCATCACCAGTACATAATCAATATAATCCAAAACATTTTTCACCGTATCTATCGGTGTTTCTGGATTAATAGCAACGCCAGCTCTAACTTTAGATTTTTTTATTGCATTCAGTAATTTTTTATATTTTGAATCAGTTTCTATATGAAATGAGATATAATCAACACCGCTTTCAATGAATTTCGGAATAAAAAATGCAGGATTTGTAACCATTAAATGCGTATCTAATGGGAGGTTTGTTGTTTTTCTTATTTGCTTAACCAATTCATGACCAAAGGTTAAACTAGGCACAAAATGTCCATCCATAATATCAAGATGGAGCATATCAGCTCCTGCTTTCTCAATGTTTTTAATCTCCTTTTCCAGGTTAAGAAGATTAGCAGAAAGTAGAGATGGCGCAATCTTTAATCTCATATGAAAATCGCTTTCACCACAAAGACACAAAGAAAATAAATATACACTCTCATTCCCAATCCCCAATTGAATTGGGGATTGGGAATGCTTACAATGCCATTTTCATTCTCCTTTCAGGCTCGGCGCCTCTGTCTCGGCTTGGCGAGCCAAGACGGGCAGACGGGTGCGTCCCAGAGCCATCGGGGACATGAGTGTTTCATCTGAAAATCCTTTGTGCCCGCTCGCTGAAATGTAATCTTTATAATATATTTTGATATCTGCTTTTTGTTTGTTTCTTTCTATATGGAAAAATATTTATTCTCATTTGATGAATATATCAAATGGATATATTATTTTTGTAACTGATATTATATATTAATTTTCTTTTCAGCAATGCAGAAAATTATATCTTGAATCTTATCCTGTGGGAGTAATTTTTTATTGATTCTATGGATGATTTTGGATTTTTGTAATACTAATTCCTGAAGCCATATATTATTTTCAACATTTACAAAAAGGATATTCTTATCAAGCTTATTAATTTGTGCTTTTTGGCTAAGGATACTGCCAACAGCTTTACTCCACAATAAGCTAATTTTTATTTCTCGAGCAAATCCTTTACGAGATAAATCCTTTATTAAACTATCAATTATATTTCCAATATGAGTAAAGGAAGACATTAATCTACCTTTTTGGTAGCAGTCATAGAAATACCCAACCATGAGAACAATGCTAAAGCAATTAGAAGATAATAAACTGTTCCAAGTGCATTATAACTGGTGTCATAGCTTGCCATTGCAAGGGCTGGAAGAAATGCCCCAATTACCAGGAGTACATATCCAAGAAAAGAAGAGGAGACACCTTTTTTAATCAAGAATACTGCTAAAATGCCGAGAGCAACTAAAACAAGTGCAAATATAAATATCAATGCCTGAATTCCGAAAGAAAAGTTAGCTTTACTTAAGATAAGATTTGGCAGAATACATCCAAATAGAACAAGGATAATACCGAAGATTTTTCTGATTATAACTTGAGCTTTTGTTGTTCCAGTATGTCTGTGGGCATTTTTTGCAATAACAAAACCTACTGCAAAAACAATAATACCCACTATTGCCCAAATTAATGCTGACCTTGTTGGATTATCACTACCCAATCCTAATGCAGAAAATACAAAAATTATGACCACCCACATTAGGATTTCTTTAATAATGCTAAGAATTTTCTTCATCTGTATTCTTTTCCTTTTGTTTTTTAACTTTAATTTTTAATTGTCCTTTAATATCTTCTTGGAATTCAATTTCAACAATATGATTTCCTATATCCTTGATATGTTTTTCCATTTTTACATCATTTTTGTCAATAGTTAATCCTTTTTCTTCAAGAGCCTTAGCAATATCTAATTCGCTCACAGAACCATAAAGATGTCCATTTTCATCGGCAAGGCATTCAAATGTACAAGTAGTTTTTTCTATCTGTTTCATTATCATTTCAGCTTCTTTTAGTTCTTCTGCACGACGCTTTTCTTCAGCTTCTTTTAGTTGGTTAATTAACTTAAGATTTTTGGGAGTTGCTAGTATTGCAATACCTTTGGGGAAAAGATAATTTCTGGCATAACCATCAGCCACTTTAACTATATCCCCAACTTCTCCAAGTTTCTCACTCTGTTTTTTTAAAATCACTTTCATAATCTATCTCCTCCTGTCCGTCTAGTCGCCGTGACTGGCTGTCGCAAATTTTCTAATGTGTATCCATGTATCTAAAAGACCTAAAATGGAAATAATTATCAACAAATAGAAATTAAGGAGAGGTATAATTAATAATATTATTCCCAAAAAGACACTTTTTCTAAATGCCTTTTTCACAAAGTAATATAATAAAGAGTAACCTTGAATGAGATAGAAGAATCCACAAATTGCAAGCAAATTATAACTTATGATTCTGAGCTTAAGTATAAATAATATCAGACCAACTACTATTGCAATTTGAAGATAGAAAGGAAAATTAACTAAACCGAAATTCCATCTTAGCTGTTCTAATCTCTTTGATAAAATTAGTGAGCCTATAAAGAGACCCAGGATAATACCCAACATCCAGATAGCAGCATTCCCATTCAACATTATATTCTGCACTTTTAATATATTGGGCATCATATTTTCCACAGTTTCTGGTGAGAATAACTTTTCAGTATTTTCCAGTAGAATCTTATTACTTGTTTCAAGTTGCAATTTTATTGAATTAAAGAAAAAAAGATTTTTAATTGCAATATACAAGAAGCTGGGAAGCGCACCACAGATAACAGCAGTCTCATAATTCTTCAATTTCTGCAAAATATCTGCAAAGATAATTGAGCCTAATCCAACACTTATCCACACCTCTAATCCATGTTGCCAGTTCAGAAGTTTAATTACATACAGAAAGAGGAGACAAGCAGTAAAAACGCTCAATAGTATTAACAAAGTTGAGTATGATTTTTTGCTCTCAATATTTATAAAGTCAGAATTTTCTGTAAGAATCTTCTTAGAAAAATATGGAACAGCAAGTATCAAGCCAATCAATGGAGAAAAAATTGATACAATTGCGATAAGAATAACTCGCAGAATCATTTGAGAAACTTATCTCTCTACATATGGAATAAGAGCCATTTGTCGTGCTCTTTTGATTTCGCGAGTCAATTTCCTTTGATGTTTACTGCAGGTTCCAGAGATTCTACGAGGTGTTATCTTCCCGGATTCAATTATGAACTTTTTCAGGATTTCAGGATTCTTATAATCTATTTCCAAATCTGGATTTTTACAAAATCTACAAAATCTCTTTTTAAAGAATTTATTGCGTTTGAATTGGGTTGGTTTTTTAGAAGGGTATCTCATCTTTTGTTGGTTCCTCTTCTTTTGTTGGTTCCTCATCTTTTGTTAGTTCAGCTTGAGATACTTTTTCTTCACCTTCTGCGAATTCTCTTTCAAGCGTTTGAATTCTGCTTGCCACAATTTCAACAGTTGTTCTGGGCTTATCATCCTTATCTTGCCAGTTGCGTGCTTGGATTCTGCCTTCAATAATAACAGGTGAACCCTTTTTCAGATTCTCCGCAGCCCATTCTGCCTGTTTTGTCCATGCAACCACACGCAGAAAACTGGTCTCTGTCTGCCAGTTTCCATCCTTATCTCTATAACCTCTGTCAGATGCCAGCCTACTGTTTGCAGTTGGAGTCCCAGAAGGAGTATATCTCAACTCCACATCTCGGGTTAATCTGCCAGAAATTACTACAGAATTAATTCTTGGTAGGTTTAATTTTTTAGCCATTTGGTTCCTCTCTTCGTTATTAATTTATGTCCCCGAGATTCCCAATTATCCCCGAGCAAATCGGGGAGGGAACGGGGATTATTTGAACTGCATATCTACTAATATTCATAATTGTTTATAATTTTTTATTCATCTTTTTTGATTACTATAGACCGAATAACATTTTCATCTAACTTATAGAAATTTTTTAACGAAGAAATCTGATTAGGTTCAAATTCAAATGTGATTATTACATAATATCCTTCATTATGATTATTAATTTCATAAGCCAATTTTCTTTTCCCCCAATCTTTAACTTCTAATATTTCTCCTTTTTTTTCAGCAATGAATTTTTTCACTTTTTCAATATTTTCACTTATCGGTTCATCTTCCATTGGCGGAAGGATAAACATTGATTCGTATTTTCTTTTCATCGTTAAATACCTCGCCACAGAGGCACAGAGATAATTTTTATTTTCTTTTTTGATTATCTTCTGTTTCAGCCTCTGCATATAACTTTCATACTCCTTGTGCCGAAATCCAGGCATGAGTATTTCATATTATCCCTTTCGTGCTATGGCGCCCAGACAAGTTGGTTTTATTTCTTGCATTTTATTAACAAGAGGACAATCCCAATTTAATGAGATAAGGAATTCATTTGACTAAACATATCGCTCATTTTTTTATAATCTTGAAATAAAAAATGGGTGATAAGTTCAACAGATTGAGATATAGGTTTTTCTAAAAGATTTATCTCTTCTTCAGTGAAATCAGAAAGAACAAAATCTCTTAAGGGAGTATCAGAAGAGAAACTCTCTTGTTGATTTTTTACTCCTACTCCCATTCTTACTCTTGGGAATTCTTGTGAGTTCAGTTCAGCAATTATTGATTTCAGCCCATTATGACCCCCACTGCTTCCATTTTCTCTAATTCTGATTTTGCCAAGAGGAAGATTGATATCATCTAACACAATTAGAAGATTATTCAAAGCAATCTTATATTTTTTGACGGCTTTTCGGATAGCAATTCCAGAGAGATTCATATATGTGCGAGGAAGCAAGAATAGGTTATCATTCTTTTTAGTGATAAAGTATTTTCTTTTCTTTTTAAAATCAGGTGTATGGATTTTCTTGCACAATTCATTAACAATAACAAAACCTATATTATGTCGGTTATTCTTATATTCTTCGCCAGGGTTTCCAAGTCCGACAATTAGTTTAGGGGGTGGGATAGAATCCCAACCCTTTCTCCGTCCCGATATAATCGGGATGAAGGGTGAATATATCGGAACCAATTTTGTTTTTTTTATTTTAATACCTGTTCTGTGAAATTCTTTACCTATTTTTGCATAATTAGCCAGCAGTTTGAGGGCTGTTTTAGCGAACATTAATTTATCCCACCCCCTGAATGGAGTAGTTATTTCTTTTCCTCTTTAGTTTCTTCTTTGGCTTCTTCAACCTCTTTTTCAACGACTTCTTCCACTTCTTCAGCAACTTCAACTTTTTCGGCTTTTGGTAATATGATACTGATTATTGGTGTTGATGGTGGATGAAGAATTTTAACATTTGGCAGTTGCTCTAATAGATCTTCTACATGAATTGAATCACCAATTTGTAGTTTTGAGACATCTACTTCAAAGGAATCTGGCAGGTCTTTTGGTAAACATTTTATTTCTAATTCTCTCAAATGCATATCAAATATTCCGCCTTCAATTAAGCCTGGGCAATCTCCAACTAATTTGATAGGAATTTTAACTTCAATCTCTTGACCTGAATAAATCTCTTTAAAATCAATATGTATTATCTTTCTTGAAAGAGGATCCAATTGCATCTCTTTTATTAAGGTTCTGTACTCTTTTTCATTAACCTTAAGAAATATAAAACTTTGATGTCCAGCACTTTCTTTATACGAGTGAACAAATTCCTTATAGTCTAATACTAAAGGGATAGATTCAAATCCTTTCGCATATAAAATAGCAGGTATCTTTTCATTGTCCCTTAATTTTTTGGCTTCCTTTTTCCCTGTGTTTCTAATCTCTGTATTTATTTTCATCTGAAAATCCTTTTTTGCCACGAACTACACGAACAAACACGAACAAACACGAACAATATCTTATCCATAAAATTAAACTATTTTAAATTCTTAATAATTTTCATGTTCCTTTGTGTCAACTCGTTGACATGTATGTTTCATTTTGGCTTTCCTTATTTTAAGTTTTGAATAGCACACTTATAGATTCTTCTTTATGCACCCTTAAGATAGCTTGAGCTAAAAGCGACCCGATTGAAAGTTGTTTGATCTTAGCACTTCTGTTTTTTTTATCCCCTAAAGAGATTGAATCTGTGACAATACATTCCGTTATTTGGGATTGGTCAATTCTCTCAACAGCATCGCCACTTAATACAGGATGGGTACAGGCACAATATATTTTTGTTGCACCCTCTTTAGTAAGTGCTTTAGCCATATTTATTGCAGATCTGGCAGAATCAATAATATCATCTATTATGATAGCAGTTTTCCCTTTAACCTCACCAACAACTTTTAATAATTCCAGATTTCCAAGATTTCCTTGTCTTCGCTTATCGCCTATTGCTATACTTGCATTAAGTCCTTTTGCTAACCATCTTGCTCGCTGAGTGCCACCAGTATCAGGAGAAACCACCACTATATTTTTGAGATTTAATGGTTTGAAATAATTCAAAAAGATTGGGAGCATAGAAAGATGGTCTACAGGTATATCAAAAAAACCCTGAATTTGTTCAGCATGAAGGTCAAATGCCATTATACGATTTGCACCCGCAGTAGTTAGCAAATTAGCTACTAATTTGGCAGTAATTGGGACTCTTGGCTGGTCTTTTTTATCTGACCTGGCATAGGCGAAATAAGGAATTACAGCTGTAATTCTAGCTGCCGATGCACGATGAAGAGCATCTATCATAATAAGAAGTTCCATTAGATTATCATTAACTGGCATGCAAGTAGGCTGGATTATAAATACATCTGTACCACGAACATTATCAATTATTTTAACAAATGAATTGTCATTTGAAAATTTGAATACTTCTGCTCTGCTTAAAGGAATTCCAGCATGTTTGGCAACTTTTTGAGCTAATTCCTTATTTGCATTTCCTGTAAAAATCCGAAGCTTTGAGTACATTGTCATTTAAAGTTATATTATAATATCTAATTAGTGCCTATCCGTAAACCCCGTTAGATGTTTATTATCTCACGGGGTAAACTCTGAAAACCTTGAACCATTACGGAGTCCGCCAGCTGGCGGACATCCGTAAGGTCTAATTATACATCTATTTTAGTTCTATAAGTCCAGAAATCTAAACTCATAAAATATTTTTCAGCAGATTTTATTTTATCATTTGACTCAAAGATACCAAAAACTGTTGAGCCACTTCCTGACATTAAACTTCCTATAGCACCAAAATTCAACATTTTCTCCTTTATAGTTTTGATTATTGGATAGTGTTCAAAGACACCATCTTCCAAGCTATTATACAAGTTCCTGGAGATATTTCTGATATCATTCTTCTTAATAGAATCTTTCAATTGCTGATATTTATCTTTCCTCTCTGGTTTTATTTTTGACCAGGTATATGCTTGTTTACTTGAAATAGGAATTTGAGGATCAACAAGAAGTAGGTTTTCCACTTTAAGATTTGTGGGTATTTTGCTAACTTTTTCTCCTTTTCCAGTAAGATATGCAATACCACCTTCTAAGAAAAAATTGATATCGCTTCCAAATCTTGCAGCAATTCTATGCATACCATCTTTTGACAATTGCAAATTCCACAGTGTATTACAGCTTTTAATAGTTACTGCAGCATTAGAGCTACCTCCGCCCAAGCCGGCTGAAATTGGAATATTCTTCTTAAGAGTGATATCCAATCCCTTTTTAACTTTATATTTATCTTTCAAAAAACAAGCTATCTTATAAATTATATTAGATGAATCATTCAGTTCATTTGAAGAGCAAGAAATTTCTATTCTGTTACTTTCTGTCAAACTAAAAATTAAATCGTCCGCTAACTGAATTTCAGTTAATATTGTTTTTATTTCGTGAAAACCATCCTTTCTGATAGCAATTGTATCCAGGAAAAGATTAACTTTTGCCAAAGATTTTTGAGTGTCTGTGATGCTTTCTCCTTTTCCTTTTACCGCCTTTTTTATCCTCATCTGTATAATAATAGTAGTAATAGTAATAATAGTATTTATACCCACTATAATATTTTTTTACTTCTATTCCGTTTACAACTATCCCAGCAGCAGTTACACCAATATTTTCTAATAATGCTTTTCCGCGATCAATAATTCCGCGATCAGTTATACCTGTTCTTATTACAAGGACAAGTGCATCTGCCTTTTTGGCCAGAATCATAGCATCTGTTACAGCAATTAAAGGGGGCGAATCAAAGATAATGTAATCATATTCCTGTTTTATTTCTTCAATCAACCTATCCATTCTTTGTGAAGCAAGTAATTCTGAGGGATTTAGTGGAACATGACCACTTGTGATTAAGTCAAGATTTTTAACTCCAGAAGGCTTAACAATTTTTGAAAATGGAATTCCACCATCAGTAAGATATTTTGAAAGCCCATTTTCTCTTTTTACATAAAACAGATTGTGAATCATAGGACGACGCATATCGCAATCTATAAGAAGTGTTTTTGAATCCATCTGAGCAAGTGTAATGGCAAGGTTACTGCAAGTTGTAGTCTTTCCTTCCTTTGGGCCAGAACTTGTAACTAAAAATGTTTTGTTACTTAAGGAACTTGGTAAAGATACAATATTAGTTCTAAAAGTACGATAAGCTTCTGCTATAGGCGATTTTGGGCTGTAGTGCGGGACGAGGCGAGCTGCCATTTCTCTTTGCACAATAGATAGTTTTTCCTTCTCAGTGCTATCAGATATAAAATGCATCTTGTTTTCAATCTCTTCTAATCTTCTCTCATCTATTGGAATATCAGGTATGGTTCCAAGAAGAGGGAGTTTAACATATCGCTCAACATCAGTAAGATTAATTATCTTTGTATTTAAATTGTCTAACAAAAATGCTGCACCTATCCCAAGTCCAAGTCCTAATATTATTGAAATAAGAATGTTCATTTTTACTTTTGGAGAGACTGGAGAAGCAGGTAATTTTGCTCTTTCAAGTATTCTGATATTACTTATTTTCCCTTCTTCAGAAATTTTAGCTTCTTCATACCGAGTTATAAGCATGCCATAGACTTGTTCATTTATTGCTTTTGCTCGTTCTAAACGTGCAAGCTCTAATTCTGCATCAGGAAGGCCAGACATTTTGATTGAGTATTTTTCAACAACTTTTTCCAAAGCATCTCTTTTTGCTTTTGCTACTTGATGTTCTACTTCTCCAGCAACAATATCAGTTAATAACTGTTGTCGTCTATCTAAAGGATTAAAAGTATCTTCATTCACTTGAAGGATTTTGTCTATTTCTGCTCTCATTTGCATCTTGATTTTATCTATTTCTTGCTGCAGAGCCACTAATTCTGGGTGTTCAGCCGTATACACTTTTTTGGTAAGAAAAATAGCAAGCCTACTTTCATTCTCAATCAATTTTTGTCTCAGTTGCTCTATGACTGGTGACGAGATTGACACAATTTCTTCACCTAATGCTGCATCTAATTTAGTTAATTTTGATTTTAAGTAATTAAGTTTTTTTTCAGCCACTTGCAAGTCAGTTTGGGCAATACTCAATTCAGCCTCAAATTCAACCATATTTTTAATCATTTCCTGTGTTTCTTCCGAAAGAGAAAAAACCTCATGCTTAATCTTATATCCGCGCAAATCTTCTTCGGAAAATGCGAGTTTTTTAGATGTAATATCTAACTGATTTTCTAAAAATACTCTCACATTGGTGACTTCAGCTCTTTCATATTTAAGATTTTCTTCCTGGTAACTATCAATTACTCCACTGACAGCAGTTTGTGCTTCTAATGGACTTATGGATTTATAGCTAATATCAATTATATCAACTTCTCTTCCAGAAGAAACATCTATTCCTCCAGCCAAAGCTCTTTCCGGGTTCGTTACTGCAAGGATTGGAAAACTTGCTGCTTCTGGATTTCGTCTCAATTTTTCAATAGCACCTTTCATAATAGGTGTGCTTTTTACTACTTCAATCTGGTTATTTAAGTCATTCCTTCCAAACCCGCCAGTTGAGAAGAAAAGGTCGGTCTGTTTCTTTAACTCAAGCAACACTTTTCCTGAGCTTTCATATATCCTTGGAGCTCGGATTGTATAAAATACAGTCGCACTAACAACAACTAAGAAAGTAATAACTATTAACCATCTATGTTGTAGAGTGATTCTTAAATAATCTTTTAGCTTAATTTCTTGTTCTTGTTCTATATATGGTTCCATTTTTAATCTCTTATAATTATTTTTTTATTTAACCTTTAATATTCAAATATATGTTATAAATGCTTAAGACGACTGCAATTTTTGATAGAAAATCCGTAACTTTTGCCACACCATAAAAGACAGTTCCAGAAACAATTATTGTATCGCCCGGCATTAATACAGGTATACTACTTTTATCCCCAGTATCTAAAAATTTCTTCATATTGATCCAGATTACTTCATTTTCTCCGCCATTCAAACTTGGCCTTACTATTCGGATTTTAGATAATTTTGCATCTTCTGTGGGACCACCTGCTAAAGAAAGCAGTGCCAAAAGGTCAGTATCATCTGGAACGATATACAAGCCGGGTTTTCTAACTCTACCCCAAATATAAGTATAGATTCTGAGCTGCTCCACATCACCCATAGTTCCTGAATATGTATATGCAGAAGTACTCGGAGGTGCCGAAGGAGTTACACTGGTCTGTGCATTTACAATTCCAAATAATAAAATAAGAAAAATGATAATAAAAATAATGCGTTTCATAATAAACTCCATTTTAATTGTATAAAATATGTAGGCGTGAGTATTTTAGTCAAATTTATCGTAATTGTTTTTAGAAAAAAGTTATTCTTCTTTCTTCTGATTCGGAACCACCAACACCATCAAATGCATCTATACGCCAGATATATATATAACCCGGAATAAGTCCTAAATCTAAAGGGACAATATTACAACGCAATTCATTGATATCCTGCGCACATTGTAGATTATAATCTTGATCAAAAAAAAGAATACGATATGAGTAATTTGGTGGTCCAGACCATGAAAATGTTATTGTATCATCTATGCTGGATACATAATCATCATTTGGACTTTCAAGCCCGGGTTTATCTATTAATCTATATGACACGGTATCAGAATTAGTAAAGTTACCAGCTTCATCATAAGGAACGATAAAATAAAACCAGGTTTGCTGAATAATAGTCGCCACACCTTCAAATGTATCCACAAATTGAGTAGAGTCTCGCTGATAAGGAATTGTAGCAATTAATACAGTGTCCTCAGGGTTCTGGGCTCCATAAAAATATCTATACATATCTATATGATGAATATCGGGGTCCTTTTTTAATTCATCGCCCCATTGAATTTTCATCCAATTGTAATCAAGATTTCCAGATTGTACAGCATCAATACCATTATCTTTGTCGGTATATGCACATCCAGATGGATCACCGGGATCACCAAGATGAGGAATTAAATGCACTTTTGAGGGTGGAATAGTATCTTTTTGCTCTGGTTCATCATAACTGCAACACAGAAAAGCAAATAGAATTATCAAAAAAGAAATAATTGTAGATGTTTTCATAGAAACTTTTTAAATGTTTAAGAAATTTTGTGTCAACATTTTTAACAATAAACCTTTTCTTAATTTGTAGCAAACCAATATATTAATAGAAAAAAATTGACTAAAATAAGTCATATCTCCTTTTGGATGACATAATAAGTTTATTTCTCTGTTAGCTGGAGGTTAAATGGAATATCCTTTCAAAGAGATTGAGAGAAAGTGGCAGAAAATTTGGGAGCAGAAGAGATTATTTTATGTAAACGAGCAGGACAATAGGCCAAAATATTATCTGCTCTCTATGTTTCCATATCCATCTGGAACGCTTCATATGGGACATATTTCCAACTACTCAATTGCAGATGCTATTGCTCGTTTTAAAATAATGAACGGATATAAAGTACTGCAGCCAATGGGATATGATGGATTTGGAATGCCAGCAGAAAATTGTGCAATTGAGCAAAATTCACATCCTAAAATTACTACCTATCAAAACATTGCGAAGATGCGTAGTCAATTTAAAGCAATTGGATTCGGGTATGATTGGGATAGAGAATTCGCTACTTGTGATGAGGAATACTATCGCTGGAATCAGTGGATTTTCCTGAAAATGTATGAAAAAGGACTTGTTTATAAAAAATCATCATTTGTAAATTGGTGTCCGCACTGTAAGACGGTTCTGGCAAATGAACAAGCAGAACATGGATATTGTTGGCGGTGTGATACTAAAGTTATTCAAAAAGAAGTGGAACAATGGTTTATTAAAATCACTAACTATGCAGAGGAACTTTTAGACCATTCTAAACTTGGCAAGTGGCCCCAGAGGGTTATAACTATGCAGAAAAATTGGATTGGAAAAAGTTATGGTATAGAAATATTTTTTACACTTGAAGGCAGTGAAGAAACTATTCCAGTATTTACAACTCGCCCAGATACAATTTTTGGTTGCACATATATGGTTCTGGCTGTAGAACACCCACTTGTCAAAAAGTTAAAGATAGAGAGTCAATATGAAGAAGAGATTGATAAATTTGTTAATAGAATAATAAACAAAAATAAAATCTTACGCACAGCTGAGGATACGGAAAAAGAGGGAATTTTTACTGGCAAGTATGCAATCAATCCAGTAAATGGCAAAAAAATTCCAATATGGATTGGGAATTATGTTGTTATGGATTATGGCAGTGGTGCTGTAATGTGCGTACCAGCACATGACCAACGAGATTTTGAATTCGCAAAGAAATACAATCTGCCAATAAGAATTGTTATTCAGAATTGGGATAAAACCCTAAAATTGAAAGAAATGAAAGAAGCTTATATTGATGATGGAATAATGAGTAATTCAGAGCAATTTGATGGGATGAAAAGTAGAGATGCAATTGATATGATATCGGAATGGATGGAACAAAAAAATATCGGGAAGAAAACAGTTAATTATCATTTGCGTGACTGGGGAATTTCAAGACAAAGGTATTGGGGAACTCCTATACCAATTATTTATTGTGATAAATGTGGAGTGATACCTGTGCCGGAAAATCAATTGCCTGTCAAACTCCCTGAAAATGTTCAAGTTGGAAAAACTACACAAAATCCACTTAAAACTGCATCTGATTTTGTTAACACAACCTGCCCGAAATGTGGAGGACCTGCAAAGCGTGAAACAGACACAATGGATACTTTTTTTGATTCTTCATGGTATTATGCTCGTTTCTGCGACCCGAAAAATGACAAAATGCCATTTGACAAGGATATTGCTGCACATTGGCTTCCAGTAGACCAATACATTGGCGGTATTGAGCACGCTTGTATGCATCTGCTTTATGCCAGATTCTTCCATAAATTTTTGAGGGATATTGGATTGGTTTACACAGACGAGCCATTCACGAATCTTCTTACTCAAGGAATGGTTACTAAAGATGGTGCAAAAATGTCTAAATCCAAGCATAATGTAGTTGACCCTCAGTACATCATTGATAGGTATGGCTCGGATACGGTACGGGTTTTTATGCTTTTTGCCTCTCCACCAGAAAAGGATGTAGAATGGAATGACGAAGGAGTTAAGGGTGCTTTCCGTTTTCTGAATCGTATCTGGGTGCTGGTTTCTGAGAAAAAAGATTTTCTCAAGCATTGTCCTCAAAATTATGATGAAGAAACAGAAATCTCTCAAGCTTTAAAAAAACTAAGATACAGCACTCATCATACAATAAAGAAGGTTACAGAAGATATTGAAGATAGGATGCAATTCAATACAGCAATTGCAGCAATTATGGAACACCTTAATAATATTACAAGTTTTAAGATTGATGAAAACAGTTCGCGTGTTGAAAAAGCTATTTATAGAGAGTCTATCGCTGTTGTTCCAAAACTCTTATCACCTTTTGCACCTCATTTAGCAGAAGAAATATGGGAGATGCTTGGTAACAAACCATCAATTTATGAGTCCGGATGGATTTCATATAATGAGAAATTCTTAATTAAAGATGAAATATTGTATGTCATTCAGATTAATGGCAAAATAAGAAGCAAGATAACGGTTGGATTAAATACTTCAAAAGAAGAAGTAGAGAAACTGGCATTATCTGATAAAAAGGTTCGTTCATATATTGGAGGAAAAGAGATAAAAAAAGTGATTATTGTGCCAAAAAAGTTGGTTAGTATTGTTGTGAAGTAGTTAACTGGTAAATTAGTAAATTAGTTAATTTGTAAATTGTGAGCTGGCATTGGACAGATTGATATTAACTCATTATATCAGTGTGAATCGGTGGAAATCGGTGGCTATTCATTATAAAAAATCTCTTGGTCAGCATTTTTTTGGTTGACAAAAATATTGAAGATGAGGAAACTTATTTAGATATGGTTTAGGATTTTCCGAAGGAGGATTAATGGTTAAATTAAGTATTATTGTAGAAAAAGGCGAACAGGGTGGATATATTGCCAATTGTCCTGAACTAAAGGGATGTTGGACACAAGGGGATACACTGAAAGAGTTAGCAAAAAATATTGCTGAGGCTGTTTCTGGCTCTCTGGAATCAAGAATAGAGAAATCTTTTAGAAGTGGTATCAAAAGGAGAAAAGAGATAATAGGAGGGCATCCCATTCCTCTTACTATTTCCTTATAGAATTTCTTATGTCCAGACTCCCAATTGCTGACGGTAAGAAACACATAAAGGCATTCAAGAAATTGGGATGGCAGCTAGACCGTATAAAAGGAAGCCATTACATTTTGGCAAAAAAAGGATGTGAAGCAATTCTTTCCATACCTGTTCATGGAAGTAAGCCGTTGGATACTGGACTTTTGAAGGGACTACTTAGAGATGCCGAGATAAATGTTGAAGAATATTTGAGAGCATTCTATGGTAGAAAATACATAAAGTAGTATAGACAAACTTTATGCTTCAGAAAAAATCTCTTGGTCAGCATTTTCTTATAGACAAAAATATTGCTGAAAAAATTATCCGTTTGGCAGATATCTCAGAAGATGATACTGTTTGGGAGATAGGTCCTGGCAGTGGAATTTTAACAGAAAAACTATTAGATAGATGTGGCAAGCTCTTTGCTTTTGAGATTGATAAAAAGTGGTTTGAGTTTCTAAAAGAAAAATTTTCAAACCCTAAACTGCTTCTCATAAACAAAGACATTCTTGATGTTGATTTTTCTAAGTATGCTGATAATGAACGGGTAAAAATTGTTGCTAATCTTCCTTATCCGATAACTTCTCCGATAATTTTCAAGTTCATTGATAATAGGGAGTTATTCTCATCAATTACAATTATGATTCAAGATGAGGTTGCAGATAGAATAGTTGCAAGACCAGGCTGTAAGGATTATGGAAGATTGTCTATAAAAGTGCAATTTTACTTTAATACGAAAAAATTGTTTAAGATTCCACCTTATCTCTTCAGGCCTAAACCGAGGGTAACATCTGCTGTGATTCAATTTATTCCTAAAAGGCAAATTCCAAATGTATCAGATGAAAGTCTCCTTTGGCAAATCATTGACCATACATTTCAACATCGTCGCAAAATGTTGAGAAGCAGTTTGAGAACCTATTTAAATAAGACAGATTACCAGATTCTTATGCAAAACAAAGATTTTGATTTTTCAAGAAGACCTGAAGAATTAGGAAGAGAAGAATTTATTTCCTTGACAGATTTATTAACACAGAATTACTAATTCTTAAAAATTTAAGAAGGAGAAAAGATGAAAAAAGTAGGTAAAGTATTACTCTGGATTTTTGCGATTATAGGAATTTTAGTCGTAATTTTTACTATTGTGGTAGTTAAGTCCATACCTATAAGAAAGAAAGTTGCAATAGAGCCTAACACCTATCTGGAACTTTCACTTGGTGGCTTACATCATGATTATAATGAATATGAAGGAATTTTCTTTATGAAAGAGAAACTTTCTATCGGTGAAATTTGCAGGAGGCTTGATGCAGCCAAACAAGATGCCCATATTAAAGGTATAATTCTTAAACCTGAATTTTACATAGGTGATTGGGCTCTTACTAAAGAGTTGCATGATAAATTGTTAGAATTCAAAAAATCAGGCAAAAAGATTTATGCATATATTAATCTAACAATTGATAAAGGGTATTATCTCGCATCAGTTGCCGATTCTATATTTTTAAATCCCTCGTCTTCAGCTGGAATTGCGTTATCAGGAATTGGTGTTGAAATAAATTTTTATAAAGGGTTTTTTGATAAAATTGGGATTGAATTTACTGTAATGCATCAAGGTAAATACAAAGGTGCCTATGAAACATTCAGTAGAAAGACAATCTCAGAGCCATTGCGCGAGAACTTAACCAACTACATTGATGAAATTTACGACATTTATATGGGGCAACTTGCTAAAAACAGAAAATTCTTCGATAATAAGTTAAAAAATATTATGGAGGAGAGAAAAGAATTTTTAATTTCGGGTCAAACTGCTCTAGATTTGAAATTAGTAGATGCTTTAAGTTATGAGAATGAATTTAGAGATGTGGTGGTCAAAAATAATCATTTAGTAAATTTTGAGGATTACACCAGGAAAACTACGACCCTCTCTTCAGACAAAATTGCTGTTATGTATGCTCAAGGTGGAATTGTGATGTCAGATACCGATAGGAGATTTAGTAGCGACTATCGCATAATTACAGAAGAGAACATTGGAAAAGAATTAAAAAGAATTCCAAAAATGAAATCTGTAAAAGCCTTAGTCCTCAGAATTGATAGTGGTGGAGGTAGCGCATTAGCATCTGATATTATCTTTGATTATATAGAGAAAGTAAATGCAAAGATGCCTGTGGTAGTATCTATGGGTAATATGGCAGCTTCTGGAGGATATTGGATTTCCTGTGGTGCTGATTATATCTTTGCTCAACCTAATACCATAACTGGTTCAATTGGAGTTGTTGGTTTAGTCCCAAATTGGCAGAAACTTCGGGAATGGGCAGATATTAATACATATCAGATAAAGCGAGGAAAATATGCAACCTTTTTCTCACCTAATTTCGCACCATCAGAGGATGATAAGAAATCTTTAAATCTTATGATGAAAGATGTGTATATCGCATTCAAAGAAAAGGTGGCAAAAAATAGAAATATGTCATTGTCTAAAGTTGAGGAAGTGGCACAGGGAAGAATTTGGACAGGAATTGATGCGGTAGAAAACGGTCTGGTGGATGAGCTCGGCGGTCTTGATAATGCTATTGCTAAAGCTGCTGAATTAGCTCATATTAAAACTTATTCTGTGCTTGTTTTACCTACCAAGAAAGGGTTGCTTGATATAATAAAAGAAGAAAAACTGTTTAATGTTGAGACTATTGTCGATTTATACCTTAAGAATGCTAATCCCAATATTTTTAAAGATATTGTTGACCAGAAGGATTTAATTAAGATGGCAACCCAGGAGCCAGTTCAGTTGATTATGCCGTATAGGATAGATGTGAATTGATTTATTTTGTATTTTTTACTTTCCCCAATCTGGAGATTGGGACTCCATAAGGTTACCAAAGTTTCAGAATAAAAAGGGCAAGCGATAAATAACCTTGCCCTATTTTTTATAACTACCCTTTGATAGTTTCATCTCAGCAAAAGCATTTTTTTAATTGGTGAATTTTTGATGCTCAATCTATAAAAATATATTCCGTTTGGCAATCTCTTACCATTCTCATCTTTTCCATCCCATACAACCTCAATATTTTTACCTTTTACCTTTTGCCTTTTGAATTGTTTCACCAATTGCCCTTTTACATTATAAATTTTTATCCGTGTCTGTTCGTGTGCGTTCGTGGCTAAATTAAACGATATTGTAGTGGATCTGCTGAAGGGGTTAGGATAGTTTTGATATAATGCAGTAACTCTTACAGGTCTATGTGGTTCATCAACATCAAATCCCTGCCATTCATAAGCCCCCATATCTATAATACCATTATAGATTCTTGGATTTCCATCCAAATCAAATTCCGGAAGATTAAGCCCGGTTGTATCTGGTATGCCAGTATTTATACAGGGAGAGCCTGTAGTTAGATGGAAATTGCCATTTTCAGGGTCAGCAAATAATGGGTTTGAATTTATATTTCCTTCGCCTGTCCATCCGCCTCGTATATCTGAATAGGTCACTGATACATTTGAATCAGGGTCATCTACATAAATTTCATGTGTATATTCATTCCAGAGGATGCAATTCACTAGACTAATATTGGAAAAAAAACTATAAATTCCACCAGCATCACCACCCTCTGAAATATTTCTGCTAATTGTAATATTAACTAAATCCATAATAGAATGACTACAATAGATACCATTACTAAATTGATTAGCGCTATTCTCATTGATAAGAACATTCTTTAAATTAACATTAGAATTACTATAACATTCAATCGCACCACCATTATAACCAGAATTTCCAGTTATAATAACATTTACCAATTTTGGGCTTGCATTCCCACAGCGAAATCCGCAACCAGTGTTATCACTTATAGTAACATTTGTAAGAATTATGTTAGAGTAACCTCCACAGGAAATTCCACCAGCATTTTCATTGGCTGTATTATTGCTGATAGTAACATTGGTTAACCTTGCGCTTGAGTTATCCCCACAGCAAATTCCTGCTCCGCTTTGCTCAGAAGTATTGTTACTAATAATTACATCATTTAAACAAGGACTGGAATTATCATAACAATAAATACCGCCGCCGCCACCCATACCAGTAGTATTTCCAATAACATTAACACTATCTATGTTTGGGCTGGAATTGCCCCAGCATAACAGACCACCGCCAGTAAAAGTAGCAACATTATTACTTATAGTAAGATTATCCAAATTTGGGCTGGAGTTCTCACAGCGAATTCCACCACCAAAAGTTGTATAACCATTCTGGATGGTCATATTTTTGATGGAAAAATTATTATCGTCCCTGCCAAATAAAATACCATACAAGCCTTCACCATCAAGAATAGTAGAAACCTCATCTTCTCCTTTTAATGAAACATAACTTCTACAATTCAATGGAAATATTTCTTCTGTTTGAGAAAAGGCGTATATCCCATTTGCCAGGTAAATTGTATGTAGATTTGTCACATCCGGAGCAATCTTCACGAATGCATAGGAAATTGTCTTCAAGGGTTCATTAGGTGTTAATCCACTATTATTATTAGAACCACCAGGACTTACATACAGATCCTGATTTACCGGTTCTACTTTGCCATTAAGTATATCAAAAGTAAAATAATCAATTGGAGAAGCAAAATAATCATCAGGTTGTAATACAGTAAAAGTATCTACAATTACATTAATGACAGGACAATTATAATTAGCATTTAAGTCATTTACTACACCTCCATAATTTAAGTATATATTACACCGATTTTCAGTATCAAAGCTTATTGATGAGTTATCTAAAGCAATGCCACCACAATACTTTGCAGTATTTTCAGTAATAGTAACAGCAGTTAAACTCGGAGTAGAATTATCCAAGTATAATGCCCCTCCATTTGATGATGCAGTATTTTCACTGATAGTAACATTGTCTAAATCTGAATTAGAATTACTACATAAAATTCCACCACCATAACAAGCACTATTTCCAATTATAATAGCATTAGATAAACTTAAGACGGAATTATCCACACAACAAATCCCACCACCCGCATAATTAGCAGAATTTTGGGTTATAGTAATATTTGCTAAACTCAGACTGGAATTATGATTACAGTAAATCCCACCACCATAATTACCAGAAGCACTATTTTCACTAATTATAACATTATTTAAATTCAGATTGGAACCAAGATTGAAGATTCCGCCACCACAATCAGCACTATTTCCAACAATTTCCACATTTTCCAAACCTGAGTTAGAGTATTCATAATAAATTCCGCCACCACGAGCATCTTCCGCATTGTTGTCGCTGATGGTTGCATTAACTAAATTTAGAGTAGAATGACTACAGAAAATTCCAGCACCACAGGGAATGGACCTTTCTTTGCCCGGGTCACCCTCTTTACATAGGGCAAAATTTTTGCTATTCACTTTATTGTAATGTATAAAATCAGAATCCAGAAAAGGATTATCAACTTTTGAAGGATTGTTTGTATATGAAAAGATCTCTTCCAGTTTTTTACTGTCTATACCATAAAGAAACCTCTCCTCAGCATTTGGAAAAGCATAACCCTTATCAAAAAAATTACCATTCGCAGTGATAGTAATATTTTGTAAACTCATACTGGATTCATAGCAATAAATTCCACTGCCAATCGAAGCATCTCCATTCTGAATTGTCATATTTTCTACAGAAAGACTGCTATCATTTCTACAGAGTAAAACACCTCTTAGTCCTTCACCATCAAGAATAGTAGAAACCTCATCTTCTCCTTTTAATGAAACATAACTTCTACAATTCAATGGAAATATTTCTTCTGTTTGAGAAAAGGCGTATATCCCATTTGCAAGATGGATTGTATGTGGGATTGTCTCATTAGCAGAAATCTTTATTAACGCATAAGAAATTGTCTTTAGAGCTTCATCAGGAGTCAAACCACTATTGTTATTAGAGCCATCAGGACAGACATATAAGTCCTGATTAACAGGTTCTACTTTGCCATTAAGAATATCAAAGGTAAAGTTATCAAGTGGGTATGCGAAATAATCATCTGGCTGTAATACAGTAAAAGTATCCACAATGACATCAATAACAGGACAGTTATAATTAGCATATAAATCGTTTCCGGAACCAGCATAGTTCAAGAATATATTGCAGCGATTAAGAGCACTAAAACTCAGGCCGGAGTTATCATTACAATAAACTCCGCCACCAAACAACAATGCAGTATTTTCACTTATGGTAACATCCTCTAAACTAGGACAGGAATTATCATCACAGTGAATTCCGCCACCATACTGAGAAGTATTATTATCGTAGATTGTTACGCTGATTAAACTTGGGCTGGAATTATCACAAGAAATTCCTCCTCCATAAGAAGCATAATTATTTATAATTAGACAATTCATTATTAAAATGTTGGAGGAGTTTTCAAAATAAAGAGCTCCTCCTTTTCCAGAAGCCTTTCCATATTCCAGTTTGCAATACACAATCTTTGAGCTATCCTGCCCGTTTGTATCTGTATCGTAAAATCTTAAGCTGTGCCAGCCTGCCAGAGTATCCTGAGCAGTAAATATAATTGAGTCCGTCTCGGTTCCCATTGCCAATAGTTTGCCATACACATTAAATTTGTAATGGCCAGAAAAAAGCACTTCTATACCAGGTTCAATTAATAATGAGTCCTCTGATTGAATTTCAATATCACCATCAATAATATACGGACTGAAATTAATCACCCATACGCCACTTACATTACCACCAGGTATATGTATACCATGTCCAAACGCAGTGATATAATCTATCTTTGTTTCAGTATCTATACCATTATTTTCAGCTATCACTCTCAATGATACAGTATATATTCCGATACTATCATAAGTGTGGGTAGGATTTTGTTCTTCGGAGAAAGTGTTATCACCAAAATCCCAATGCCAGGAAACAATTGCAGAATTTCCCGGAATAGACAGGTCTGTAAAGTTGACAGTTAAAGGAGCATCTCCTGTTGTAATATCAGCACAGAAATCTGCGGTAGTTGGTATAACATCACTCTGATGAAAGTAATAAGCACCCATATCTGCTATTGTGCCATCCGGGTCCGGGGGTGAGGTTGGGTCACCAGCATCTATGCAGGGAGAATCTTCGGTTAAATGAAAATCTCCATTAATTGGATCTACAAACAAAGGATCTGCATCTATATTTCCTTCACCTGGCCAACCACCCATAATGTCTGAATAGGTTACTGTTACTGAACTTCCATATATTAAATAGAATTCTGTTGGAGAATTATTCCATAGGATACAGTTAGTTATTGTTGGACTAGAATGGTTATAGCAGGTAATAGCACCACTGAAATGATTAGCATTATTTTCACTAATCGTAACATTAATCAAACTCGGACTGGAATACCAATCGCAAAAGATTCCGCCACCTCTATTATCCGCATAATTTCTACTTATAGTTACATTGATTAAAGTTGGGTTAGAATACCACTCACAAAAAATCCCCCCACCTCTACCACAAGTTCTATTGTTTTTAATTAAGCTACTCTTTATCAAAACAGAAGAGGAGTTAATACAATAAATTGCCCCGCCATTATCATCAGTACAATTACCAAAAGCTTTTCCATATTCTAGTTTGCAGTAAATTACTTTTGAGCTATCCTGTCCGTTTGTATTTATATCGTAGAATCTCAAGCCACGCCAGCCACCTGCAGTTGTGCCAGGATTTGAAAATCCAGTTGTATCGTCAACGGTAAAAGTAATCGTATCTGATGCGGTTCCTACTGCTAATAATCTACCATAAATGTTAAACTTATAATGTCCAGAGAAAATTACCTGGACGCCTGGTTCAATTGTCAATGTGCTATCTATTGGAATGTTTATCTCACCATCAATAATATATGGGCTATCGCCAATATTCCATATTCCATTTACATTTCCACCTGGGATATGCGTATCTGCAAAAGATAGGGAAGTTAATATTAGAAGAGTAATCAAAAGAATTTTTATTTCTTTCTTAAATTGACCTGAATAAAAACTTTTTTTTAACATTTTTCCTCTCACTGTATTAGTTAAACTGCTATATTCTTAAAGTTATATATTAATGAGTTCACTTTATTGTAGACATTTTCACATAAAGGATAAACCATTACTTAACTGTCATTCCCGCGAAAGCGGGAATCCAGTGTCTACTGTTAGACGGTCGGATTAATGTGTTCCATAAAAAATATATCAGTAGTAAAAATGATTAAAATGAGCCTCATTAACATTAGTAATATCTTTCGTGTTATTTTGTACCCCTAATTGGATTGAGGGTTCTTCCGCATATTCAATCATCAAATTCTTTGGGGAGGTAAAGATTACCTCCCCCTGTTTTTGTTATCTTAGCAAACTAATCTTCCCTGCAGTCTTTTCATTACCACGGCAAATCTGCATAAGATATACTCCAGATGAAACAGTTCTATTATTTGTATCAGTTCCATTCCAGACAAGAGTATGACGTCCTTTGGACAGAGTTTCATCAAGTAGTGTCTTAATTAGCTGACCTTTGATATTGTATATCTTTACAGATGTATCGGCATAGGCATTATCTTTTATAGTAAATGAGATAGTGGGATTATGAAAGCCTGTGACATTCAGATTGAAAACTCCATACAACATTGGTTCTTGCGCCCCTCCACCCTCATTATGACCATAAAATATACCATGAGTTGGAGACTCTCCACAAACCTGATTAGCCCAGTCTGCATTCTGGTTAGGATTAGAAGCAGTTTGCCTTAACTTTATATAATACCGAGCAATGCCCTCAATACCAAAAGAGCCACCTGGTTCAGGGTCGGGGTCAGGGGATTCTAAGGTTAGGTCTTCATAGGAATTTGTATCAGGTGGAATTGTAGCAATTACATTCCAACTCTCAATAGGATGTCCCATGGGATCATATTTCCTTCTTTTTATTACGGTTTCAAAATAATCCTGCAATTCATTTTGAGCAAAGAAATTAGCGTATTTTGCAGGCCATTGCAAAAGCGGATGACAATCACCAGATGATATAACGGTAAACTCATCTTCTGTTAGGTCGCCATAATTCGGTGCATATTCAAAGTTGAACATTCTGTCACCAAAATAAGCTTGATCACCTTCATAGTCAACAATCTCAAAATCACCTAAATATGTTACAGTATTTGAGCAGTTATTAAGAAAAGGACAGGGATTATAGGTTTCCTGGAAATAAATATGTTCTGTTAGGTCATCAATATTAAATGGTGGATGAATCGTAACAATGTCATTAATTGTCCCTTGAAAATCCATTTGGAAATTCGGATGATACCAATTTATGTTAAAATTGGCATCAGCCCAAGCATAACCAGTAAAATCAAAGTATGAACCATCTGCGTTTGCATTATCAGCCATCAGAGAACTGAAGGTTATGAAATCACCAACATTCTGAAAATATTCGTTAACTGGAAGTGAGACCAGGAAATCACGCTCATAGGTATACTTGTAAGTAGCAGTAACTGTTACATTAGTTAAAGTGATATAACTATTGTAAAAGTAAGCATATAAAGTATATTCAACTCCTTCTTCTAGATCAACATAAATTGATCTAATTAAGTGATCCTCCCATTTTTCTATTAACTCACCAGCGTCGTCCGAGTGGTATTCAGGATATATTCCATAAATAAAGAAATCTATGTATACACAATACGACTCATTCCAATCTTCTATATCACATTCAAACTTTATTTTGTATTTTCCAGTGCCCGGAGCTATGAAATCAACCTCGTCTTCGCTGGTATAACCCCAAGGCGCTTGTGGCAAATTTAAAGTTGTAACTAATTGATTTATTTCTTGCCCTGCAACTAATAGGCAGCAAAATGCAAGCAGGTATATTGATGTTATACTTATTTTCTTAATCATTGTTCTCTCCTTATCTTTCTGCTCATCTTTCATCTTGAGCAAAATTTTCTTTCATAATTTTTATAGAATTGGTTGCACTATCTTTTTATTTCTTGACCAAATAAATTCGTCTCTCCACCCAATTTGAATGGAGAGACAGGAGAGAATGAATTTATTTTTTCCAAGGTAAAATATGTAATCATCTTTCCGAGAAAATATCTCGGATTGTATAATGTAATCTTCTTTGTGTCTTAATATTTGAAAATTTCTGGGGGGGGGTGAAACCAGTAATGTAAAATGCAAAATATAAAATTGAAAATGAAAAATTAGGCATAGGAATATTAGAATGGAATATTAAAATATTGTTATTACTCAAACACAATTTTTTCTTTCTTGCTTTCATCTTGTCCTCAAAAATATAAATACAATTTAATAAGAATTAAAATTATTTTGTCAAATAAAAGTTACTTAAAGAGTAAAAAAATAAACACGAAATATGTCCAACATCCCGATGTATCGGGATAACCGTGTTTTTTAGACACCATTATAAATGGTGTCAGATCAAATATTGGGAGATAAAAAAATATTTTATCAAATAAATTTATCTTAGAAGCAGCATCTTTTTAACTGCTGATTTATCTCCCAAAGATAATCTACAAAAATAAATCCCGTTAGGAAGTTGCTTCCCATTTTCATCTGTCCCATCCCAATTTATGGAGTAGTCCCGATACATCGGGGCTTTCGTGGAGAGAGACTCTCCACACTCCAAGCATTTCACCAATTGTCCTTTAATATTATAAATTTTTACCTTTGTTAATCCGTGTAAATCAGTGGCAAAAAAAGAAATTGTGGTGGAAGTGCTGAACGGGTTGGGATAATTGGAAAGAGAAAAATTTGCAGAAGGATTAATCTCTTCTTCTGATATTGCGTTTATTGTATATTCATATGTTGAGATACATTCATCCTGAACATTAAAAAAATATTTTTGATCATTCTGAGTATAAAAATTAACACTGTAATAACCTGAAAATCCATTAAAATAGTCAAAATAAGTTAATTCTCCTTGGGGATTATCTGATAAATCATATAACCTAACTGTGTAGTAGGTTGGGCTAAAAAGAATATTATTATGTATGTAACTGTAAAAACCATAAGATGAATTATCAATAGTAAACTTCTCTACTATATCTACAGGCGTTTCAAATTCATAAAATTTATCTGGTATATTAATAGATAACTGGATTAAATAATTCTCAACTTTTCTAATAATAATTTGATAATCAGGTCCAAAATTGTTTATTATAGAAGCTAATTCTGGTTCATTATCTTCAAAACCGCTGTATATGTATAAATCCTGATAACTCTGGGTATATTCTATGAAATAGAAATATCCATCGTAAAAAAATCCCAGATTGGATTCAACAGGTAAGTTATATTCTATAACAATTTGCGGATTTGCTGGTTCTGTTATATCATATTTTATAATTTTAGAGGGGTAAGGACAATAATGAATATAAAAGGCGTCTGGTTCATTCGCATTTAGAATTGGGTATTTCACATTGCCAGGAATAAGTATATCAGAGAGTAATTGAGGATTTCCAGGGTTAGAAATATTGAATATTGCTAATCTATCTAAGTAAGTCTCTCTGTCATTATAATAGACAAATAATCTTTCAGAATTTATTTCAAGACTTCTAATCCAACAACTATCTATAAGTGTATATGCAAGTTCAGGATTATCTATATTTGAAATATCGTAAACATAAACTCCATCTGTAAATGTTGAAGTAAACAGATAATTGTTATATATCTTATTATTACAATAATATCTTGGATTATATATATAACTATTTTCATATTCAATGATACCATTTATAAAAGTAAATTTGTAAATTCCATTTTCATAGGTTCCAAGATACAAATAATCATTCCAGTTTACAATGTTGGAAGAATTACTAAAAAAAGGATACATTAAATTTTCAGGAAATTCCCAGAAACAGGTAGAATACGGATTTTGCATATCAGAGATGTTTATTGCTTCTATACCATGCCAACTTTGAGGTACAATAATATAATCTCCAACTTTAGTTAAACTATAATTGGTGGATGAAGTAGCAGTATAAAAATCTGTAATTAACTGCCAGTTTTGAATATCAGAAATATTCCAGAAAGATATACCCTCATTAGATATTCGGGCAACAGTAGTTTCGTCAATTTGCCCCATAGGAACACTTCCTGCAAGTGATGAGGCGGATAAATCAATGTGAGCTATAAGGGTTATATTATTTAGGTCAGAGAAATCATATAAATTGAAAGTATCCCAGGAGAGTCCGTCAGTGGTGATAAAAAGAGTATCATTTATAGGATTTGTTCTATTCATAATAGGAAATGAAGTAATTTCTTGTAATGTCTCATCATTAAGAAAAACCAACTCAGTATAATGATGTGTCAAATCGCCATTGGCTTCTAATTTATGATAAATAAGATGATCATTGTAGAAGTTTAATCTACTAATTTCATAATTATTATCCATAGATATGGAGTCTATTACTTGTGGATTTTCTGGGTTGGAAACATCAATTTTGTATAAATCAGTTGTGCCGATTTGTTTAGTATCAAGCCATGTAGCTACATATACAAAATTGCTTTTTTTGGTAATACTATGAGCCCATCCAGTTAGTCCCAGAGTAGAAATCCTTTGCAAATCTCCAGTCTCTACATCAATATTCATTATTTCCA
>Ga0315547_1000728_pt1 | contig 29787 bp, 29 predicted proteins | sample SalMarSW160240MG_2_FD_202542 | JGI IMG/M metagenome (GOLD analysis project Ga0315547, IMG submission 202542) | Salt marsh sediment microbial communities from the Plum Island Ecosystem LTER, Massachusetts, United States - Salt Marsh Sediment SW1601-240 ...
CATATTTAAACATCCTTGGGGATTCATTCTTTCCATTGAAATTTTTAATTCTTTATCACCGCCAAACCAACCTGAACTGCAGTCCATTTCTTCAATCGGGTTGCCAAACTCATCATAAAGAATTAATATTTCTCCTTTATCAGCTAATTCCCCCTCGTAAACTAAATTAATTTCGGTGTCAGAAAATACATTTTCATTGTTGGCTAAAAGATAAAAACTACCAGTCGGAATTATGCTCCGGAGCTCAATGTCAATGGTCCCACTGACGGTTTTAATTCTCCAATTGCCATTTTCTGTTTCAAAATTAATATCCTCTCGAGTATTGTTGTATAATTCAATCCATTCGTCATTTGGGTTGGCTAAAGTCCCCATCCAGCCGATTTCATTAAAGGCCACTTCATTTTTTCTGATTCCTAACTCCCGCATCATTATTTTAGCTGCGTTTCTGTCTTGAGTTAATAAGCCGCTTTCAACTAAATACCTCATTACCAGGGGAATGCCTAGAATCTCTTTTAATTTTTCTTCGTCTATCGTTGTGAACTCTTCTTCGGCAGGGTCGCCAAGGAGAATTTTTTTAATTAAATCTTTAGTTTGAGTATTTTTAAATAGACAATCAATAACACCTATTTCTGGGGGGCAAGCATCGCCGGGGCAGCAAATTCTTTGATTATTTTTTAGAGCTTCAGTCAAAGGGAAAAGACCCAAGGTGAGTCTTAATTCTTTCAAAGCGGTTTTAATGTCAACTAAGTCCCGATAGGGGTCTTGTTCTTTTTCTTCTTCGCTGAGTAGGTTTTTATCGATTAAGCTTCTAACCAATAAATCTTCATAAGGTTTGGCTGGGTCATCGGGGTTACAACAGACCGGTTCTCCTTCCTCGTCTTCTTTGATGCAAATACAATTACAACGGTTACACCATTCTGTTTCAAAGCCGCAGGTTTCGCTGCAAGGACATTCTTCAAGAAATTCACAGCAACCATAAGGGCATTTTTGATAAGAATATTGACGGACCATTCCTTGTCCTTCACAACATTGGTAAGCGCCGCAACTTCCTTCTTCCCAACAGCCTTCATTTTGAGTGCCTTCACAACAAAGATTTCCTAAGGGGCAATTTTCCCAAAGCCCGGTTGCCTCATTCAAATCACAAATCTCTTTACATCCAGCCCAATCACAGACGTTCTTATCACAGCAATCCCGGCAGCAATTTTGGCAATCGTATAATTTTTGTAATTTTTCGACCGGTTCTTTAAGATTCTCAGCCTTAATTTGAATTGCTTCAGAAAGCCATTGAATACAAATTAATCTTTCCTGATTTTCTAAAAATTGGGTAGCATTACCATTATCATCAAACCGATAACAATCAGCCGGTTTAAATCCTGATGGGAAAGCCTCAGTTCTTTCTCCCCAAAGATTTTCAATCAAGCCGCCCAAAGGAATTTCAACATAGGTGGTTGGCTCAGGTTTGGAAGGGCCAGCTGCCGGCAGGCCGGTTGGCGTTCCTCCCGGCAGAGAAACTTCCCAGGCTACTAATTGAGGATTAATTGTGTTTAAAATTAGGTAGGCCGAAGCTAAAATTAGTAAACCTAAAAGGCCGGCAGATATTTGGGATTTAGCATCTTTGATCCGGGCGAGATTACCAGCCGAAGTTAAATAACGAACCCCACCATAAATAAAAGAGCTAAAAGCGATTAAAGCACCCAAATATAAAGAAAATTGGAAAATATACATAATATAATCGGGCAAGATCGTTTTGACGCCAGTTGGAGTTGGAGCTCCGGGGATTGCAGGGTAAGTAACCTCCAGAGGTTTTTGAGCCAAAATAAAAGATGCCCCCAAAAAGAGAAAAAGGAGCAAAATTAAAAAAAATAATTTATCTTTTTTTATTTCCATTATTCCATTAGTTCCTTTTTGGCTTCTTTAATTTTCAGCACTTCTTCGGGAGCGGTGGTAATTATTTGGTCTTCAGTATAAGAAGCCATTGATTTTATCGCCACATGTTTCTGGCCGGCAAAAAATATTCCCTCTCCTACTTCGGCTTCTAGCAATAAATATTTTTCTTCCTCAGTTAAGTCAAAAGTTTTTTTGACTATATCCATCGTAGCCGGTGATTGTTTCATTAAAAGCTGTAAGGAAGAATTAGTGATGATGGGCTGACCGTAAGCCGATTTCATAAAATCATTAACATCTTGAGTAACCGTAGTTACTCCCAACCAATATTTTCTGGCACGTTTTGCCATCCCAAACAGAAAGGAAGCTCCATCTTCGGTCTGCATCAACCACCAGGCCTCATCTACCACCAGAATTCTTTTTTTCAGTTCAGAACGAACCTTATTCCAGATATATCTCATAATGATAAACATGGCTATTGGCCTCAACTCATCTTCCATATCTCTGATGCCGAAAACGACAAAGGGTTTTTCCATGGAAACATTAGTTGGTTGATTGAAAAATTGAGCAAAAGTTCCTTTGGTGAATTTTCTTACCCTTCTGGCTAAAGACTCTGCTCCTTCCATCCCCTCCAAAACCGCTTCGAAATCCTGCATCAAAGGTATTCTTTCTTGCCAAAGACTGGGATCAGTTTCGGGGGTAATGTCTTTAGCGGCATAAGTTTCAGCCAGGGCCCGATCGATGATAGCATCTTCTTCGGGGGTTAATCCCCCAAACATGATTCTCAAAAGCCCAACCAGGTTAATAATGTTTGACCTTAAAACATCTTCGGGTTTTTCGTCTTCTCTGGGGATGGGCAAATCAAAAGGATTAATATGATTGGGAGAAGCTAAAGAAATATTAAAGAAAGAACCACCAACGGCATCTGACAAAAACTTATATTCATTTTCGGGGTCAATAACAATGACATCCACCCCTAACATTAAAGAACGAAGAATTTCTAGCTTTATAGCATAGCTCTTTCCTGAACCTGCCTTTCCGAAGCAGATGCTGTTCGCGTTCTCTAGGCTGAAGCGGTCGAAAAGTATTAAAGAATTATTATGACGATTGATTCCGTATAAAATTCCTTCATTGGAGCTTAGGTCGAAAGAAACAAAAGGGAAAATACTGGATAAGGGGCCAGTATTCATTGAAGTATGAACCTGGAGCTGGTCTAATCCAGAAGGAGTGGAAGCAGCAAACCCTTCCCTTTGTTGATAGAGGGCAGGTTTAATATAAATTAATCTCGATTCCAAAATTGACCTTAAAGTAGTTTCCGTTTCTTTTAGTTCTTTTTGGCTATCTCCATAAATAGTTAAATAGAGACCGAGCTTAAACATTCTTTCTTGGGCGGTTTGTAACCTATCTCTTAAAGACTCAATGTCCCGGTAAGCAGTTTCTAAAGCCGGATCCCTAATTAATCCTTTTTCTCCTCTTTCCATCAGTTCAGCCTGAACTTCAGTCACGCTTTTTCTTAATTGTTTCAAAATCATTCCCGTTTCAACGGGATGGATGTGGAATCCAATATCCATCGGGGTATCCAGATTAATTACCGGAGAAAACCAGGACGTACTCAAATATCTTGGATAGGAGAAGATAAAAAAGGATTTGACAAATTTTTTCCCTAACTTTAAACAATCTGAAGATAAGGCAATTGAGGAGGGGGCAATAATATCTCTTGCTTCTACTGCTCCGGTTTCAAAAATTTTTTCCGGGGTTTCCCCTTTCTTTTTTAAAAATGGTATTTTAATAAAAGCCATAATTTTATCGAAGCACATAAAGCATTATGTGCTCGATTTATCTAATTAATTCGGGAGGGATTTCCGGGTAATAACCGACCTCAGCCTCTTCGGGATGATATAAACTCCAGAAAAGTTCAATCAGCTCGGAAGTATTTAAGGGGACACATTGCAGCCCGCATCTTCGTAGGCCCAAAGCCACGAATTCCATTCTTTGCCAGAGTTGGGATTTACATTGTTGAAAGCGCTCTTCGCTTAAGGGAGGAGGTTGCTTTTTGAGTAAACCCATCATTTCTTTCATTCCGGGGATCTCCACTAAGGTGAAAGGAACTACCACAAAAAAACTTTTTGACATAATCCCTCCCCCGGCGATTAAATCTCTAATAAACTTTTGATATCCTGCAGTTTGAGTTTTAAGCAGCTCATTTTCTTGTTTTCTTTCTAACTCTTTTAATTTATCTAAGTAGCCAGTAATATTAAGCCTCCGAGACTGGACGACAATCTCTAAAGAAAAATCTAAAGAATTTAAGAAATTCTGAAATTGATAGACGATGGCGTTTTGTTCTTCTTCAGACTTTAAGGCAAAATTCAAAGAAGAGACCATTATTACTCCTCTCATTGCCTTATTCCTTAAAAGAATAACCCCTTCTCTGATTTGCTCAATTTCTAAAAATTGTTGAGTGGAAGCCGGCATTTTATTTAGTTTGGGTTTCGATTTTGGTTCTTATTTTTTTTAATTGGCTCCTTTCAGCGATTTTTAAGGGGAGTTCTTCTTCTGCCTCCTCTTTTTTTATTTTTTCTTTCTTAAGAATTCTTATTGGAACTTCTACCTTTCCCCAGATAAACATTTTTGGGGAAACGCTGAATTTTAAAAAATTCCCCAAAATAGCCGGTAAAGACCTCCCTCCAATTTTCAAAAAAGCCAAAGTCATTGCTCCTCCTCCCAAAATAAGGCAGGCGATTAAAAAAACTGAAAAAGGAACCGTGTAATAAAGAACAAAGCAGATTGCCGCAGCAATGCCAATAAAGCCAAACTGTCTAAAGGTTAGAGGTCCGATTATTTTTGGTTCATGCTCAATAAATTGAGGGAGAGTAAATCTCATATTCACTCAATTGGTTCTCGATAAGTGTCTTTTTTTGTCGGAGATTTTGGTTCTTCTTCTGGTGGTGTCGTTGCCTCCGGTGGCGGAATAATTTTTGTTGGTTTGGCTGGCGGAGCAATCTCTGTTTTATAAAGCTCTTCCAAAAGAGGTTTTACCGGGTAAAAGACAAATCTATTAATTTCCTGAGCAACTTTTTTAACTAAATTTTTTTCTATTCCCGCCTCTTTTTCTAAAGTTTCCTGGAATTCCTCCGGCGGCAAAACTCCCACCAAAACCTGGCCAACATATTCAACAACTTCTTCAAGATTTTCTTCAATTCCATTTCTTTTACAAGTATCATAAATATTATTTCCGGTTTCTTCAGCAAAAAGAGCATCCTTTAATTCTTGGGGGAGTTTTTTATAAAGTTTCCAGAATTGTTCGGAAGTATATTTTTTGCCCATAGTTTTTAGTTAATAATTATTTTTTTATTATACCATGAAGCAAAGGGTACCAACAAATAAAATAAAGGGGGATAGCAAGAAGTTGACAAAACTTTAAGTAGGTGCTATAATTAAAAATCAAGGAAAATTAAAGATTCCTTGAGTTTAACAACCGAATATGGAGGTGAAAAAAAATGGGATGGCATATATTGTTAGGAGTACTGGTGACAATAGTGGTAGCGTTTCCTTTAGTAGCTTGGTTTATCTTGGCACCACGGAATTTATTTTTCACGTTTGTGAAAGAAGGAACAGCTAAAATTGTGGTCAGGGGTGATAAATTTGAGAAAGTCTTGATCCAGTGGGAGGAACATACCCTTAATAAGGACTGGAATGTGGTTATGGGGAAAGAGCCCTGGCATCCCTTAGGAGGATTTAGGTTTTATGGTTTCTGGCCCATTATGGATGTTTTTATTTATAACTTCCAATGGACCGGAGTGAAGGAGAATGGTGAAATTGACCCTCATCCCAAAGAAACCGTTGATTACATTTTGCTTAAGGACGATACCTATTGGGCTAAAGTGGAAAAAGCGGAGGATGCTAAATTATTACCTTTAGACGTAGAGATAGTGCTGACCATAAGAATAGTTAATCCCTACAAGGCCCTGTTTAGAGTTGAAAACTGGTTAGAGACGGTAGTGAACAGGACAAAACCTGCGGTTCGAGATGCGATCACTTTAAAGGAGTATGAAGAGCTTATCAAAGATAAAGAAGCGGTAGGAAAGACAATATATGAAAGACTGAATGGACAAAGACTATTAAGAGAATTTAGTGGTCGCTACGGCGTGGATCTAAGAAAAATTGAGGTAAAAGAGATTAACCCTCCAGAGAAGTATCGAGACGACACGCTTAAAACATACCTAGCCGAAAAGGAGGCGGATCAAATTCTTGTGCTGGCAGGCGCCAGAAAACAAGAAGCAATTATTCTGGCCGAAGGAGAGAAAATAAAAATTGAGACTGTCTATGGAGCAATTAAACCATTTCGAGACTTAGGGAAATTGCTGAGGTCTCTTGAGGCAATGGAAAAAAGTCCTTTAGCAGCAAGTGTTACTGTTCAAGCCGTGCCTGGACTCCAAGAAATGTTACGAGGAGTCTTCGGTAGGCCAGCCGAAGCGGTTAGCTCCCAAGAGTTTCGAGAATTGAAAAAGATGGTTGAGCGTTTCATAAAGAAGAAAAAGTAGAGAAAGTAATTTGATACCAAAAGAGGTTGGAGAAATATCCAACCTCCTTTTTTATTTTTCTCTACCAACAAGATTTATACACCTCTTCGCCCTCGAGGTCCTTTTGTTACTTTCTTTATCGCCTCTTTGGTTTCACTTACTCCTCTTCGACCTCGAGGTCCTTTTTCTTCTGCGATTTTTTCTTTCTCGGCTCTTTCTTTTTCTTCCTCCTCTTTTCTTTTTCTTTCTTCTTCTCTTTTTCTTCGTGCTTCTACTTTTGGTTCCATTTCTTTTATAAAGGCACCAAAATCCTTAATATATTTCTTTCCCTCCCAAGCCATTTCTCGGCCAGCCGGGGTTTCGCTAAAGAAATGAACCATTCTTGGATTTCGTAAATAAAACTCCTCTAAGATTTTCCGATTTTCTTCATCGGTTTTTCCAACAAACATTGTGTTTAATCCCCCCGGTTCATTTAAGACTTTATCTAGCTCCTCTTTGCCCCACTCTCCTTGAATTCTTTGTAAATGCTGAGAGGTCATCCCCTGAGTTCCCAGCCTAAATTGGACAGTATCGAGAGAACTTTTGGCTACCTTTGGGATATCTCCCGGTTTGAGCCCTCGGGTATGGATGGTTCCAGCGGCTACATCTTCGATATGCCGTTCTGCTGAAATTCCTTTTTTTGTTGCTTGCTTTTCTATTTTATTTTTGAGACTAACATCTACTGATATTTTAGCTTTTATATCTTTCACCTCCTCATTGATTTTATCTTCCATCTTCTTTTTATCCTCAAGAGTTGGTTCAAGATTTATTTTAAATGTCCTTGTAACTTTATCAGGAAGGACGTCAGCGATTCCCTCAGCTGATTTTTTGAATTCCGGCTTCTTAGATAAAGATTCAGCTTCACTAGCCATTTTTTCCCGGAATTCAGGGCTGGTTTTCCCAAGGGTTCCCAATTCAGCCATTTTTGCGGCAAACTTTACTCTGCTTCCTTTCGTAAGCTGACTCCCGGCAACTTGAGCTTGGTGTTCGGGAGTCCATTTCTCAAACCCTTCTGGTATTTTGACTTCTCTAGTTTTCTCTGCATATTTTACAAGAGGGGAAACGGCAACTCTTTCCATTCCTCTGGTCGCCCAACTTATAGGCTTGGTAAACGGTTTGGTCCAAACTTTTCCACCCGGTAATTTAGTAGCCGCTGCTTCCATTCTTTGAGCTCCTCTTGCCATTCCTCCTAAGCCCTTAGCTGCCAACCCTGCTCCAGCTCCCAAAGTGGCAGCAGTAATAGCCGCGGTAGCCGCTATTTTTATTCCGGTGTCGACAGCTTTTATGGCCCCCTGAGCTCCCATGGCGCTGGTGGATTTGGCAATTTTGTAACCAAGCCATAGAAAAACTAAAACTACCATCCAGGGAAGGAAATTATTAACAAAATCCACTAAGGGATTGTCCACCCAACTGCTTGTTCCCTGACCCGGAGGTAAGCCGCTTATCATACCCGGAGCTATAGTCATTAGTACCTCAGCTAAATAAAGGAAAAATCCGGCTACAACCCCTAAGAGCGACCATTCAATAAACTGTTTCCACCACTCATCCCAACCCAAAATGCTTTTGAAAAGATATTTCTCGCTCCCTTTAAAAATCTTAGAGAAGAAAGCAATCGGCGAGACAATAACTAAAGCCCAAATCATCACGTACCTCATAATAAAAAGAAGGGCAAAAATAAAGAAAATGTAAGCAGCCACCCAATCAAAAATAATCATTACCAGCGATTGTCCCAGGGCTGAAGCAGCATAGCGTATGTCAAAAAAATGTCCAGGCGTTCTCCATAATTCCGCGACTATTGACCCCTGCATCTCAAAAGATTCTCCTATTGCAGCAAAACCAGTCAATCTTTCCAAAAAAAAGTTCATTATAATATTTGAAGCATCAATAATCAATCCGCAGATTACCGGAGTAAAATTAATCAAAACGGCAATGATAATTAAAATGGGCAAAGATTTTTGGGCTTGGTATTCCTTGATTCTTAAAGCAGTAGCTAAGCCAATTATTACCAAAGCAATAATAAAAAACATATTGATGAAATCCCTGACAATCGGCCAGCCGATTTCAACAATTCCCCCGTGGGTATAAGGTAAAGTGGTAAAGTAAGGCCCTACCACCCAGCCCAAAATCATTCGGGCTAAAGCACAAATTATATTAGAAACGAATAAAATAGGCTGGAGGACAAGTGTGGTAAAAAGGTTCATTGGCAGAGAGGCAAGCGCTCCAAGGAAACCCTGGGCTTGGACCAATTGAAGAGGAAGGGCTAACCCTAAAAATACAAAAAAGAAAACAGCTAAAATTAGCCGTTTTTTAGTCCAGATGAAATTAAAGAAAAGATTTTTAATTTTCCTTCCCATCAATTTCATTATACTATTTTACCACAGATTAAAAATTTTTAGTAAGGGAAGTCCAATCTTTAACAGTTAAAGTTTCCGCTCTTTGACTTGGTCGAATATTATTTTTTAAAAGCCAATCTTTAACTTTTTCTCGGTCGGGTTTTAATTCTTTTAATAAATTATTAATTAATTGTTTTCTGGGGTGAGAAAATCCTGCTTTGACGATTCGGAAAAACAAATCAGCGTTAATCAGCTTTCTATCAGTGTTAATCGGTGGTGTGATTCGGAGAATCGCACTATCAACCTTCGGTCGGGGCCAAAAAGATTTTTTTGAGACATAACTAATAATTTCTGACTTAGCGTAAAATTGGACTGAAACTGCTAAAATACTCATTTGAGGTGGTTTAGCACAAATTCTTTGCCCGACCTCTTTTTGAATCACCAACACCATTGCCCGAGGCCGGGCCTCGGGCAGCTCAAGGAATTTTCGAATTACTGGAGCAGTTAAATAAAAAGGCAAATTGCCCACAACTTTATAGTTTATAGTTTTGAGTTTTGAGTTTTGAGTTTTTAAAATGTCTCCCTTAACGATTTCCACATTTTCATAATCTTTCAGTGTCTCTTTTAAAATTTCAACCATCTTTAGGTCTTTTTCAATAGCTACCACCTTTTTTACTTTTTTGGCTAACTCGATGGTCAAAGTCCCAATGCCTGGACCGATTTCCAAAATGATGTCTTTTGGTTGAAGCTCGACGGCCCTAATTAATTTTTTAATTACCCTTTTATCAATTAAAAAATTCTGGCCCAGTCTCTTTAAGGGACGACCTTGGTATTTTTTGAGCAGGTTCTGAATAGCCTTTTTAGAAGCTAAATTCATTACTTTAATATACCATACTGTATTGACATATAAATTGGCTAGAGTATTCTAAGATAAGGTATGTCAAAAAACCCAATTTTAATAGGAGCCTTTGTTTTGTTTGGATTAGTCTCCTTTTCTTTTTTTATTTTTTCTTCCAACCCTAATCTGGCTAACATTGCCAAGATTGAAGGCGCTCAAGATTTATTTTTAGGTCCGGGTCAAAAATTTTCTTTAGAATCACCCGATTTTCTTTTAGTTGAAAATTGCAGCCTCAAGGCTTCTTTGCCTCCGGTTATGGTTACCCCTCAAGTATTGGCTCAAATTGTCGGCCAAGATGAAATTAGAAACGAGATAACTATCCATATAGTTGAACCGGGAGAAAGCCTTTGGTCTATTGCTAAAAAATACGACCTTAAAATTGAAACAATTATCTGGGCAAACGATATAAAAGATGCGATTATTCAGCCGGGCCAAGAGCTTGCCATTCTGCCGGTTGATGGCTTAATTCATTTAGTAGAAAAAGGAGATACTTTAGAAAGCATAGCTATTAAATATAAGGCCGATTCGGGGAAAATTGTTGCCATTAATGAAATTTTTAGTCCGGATGAAATTTTCCTGAATCAGGCTTTAATCATACCCGGCGGAGAGCTGCCCTCAACTTCTCAGATTGAGAAAAAGTCCTTTACTAATTTATCAACAAACAATTTTTACGGATTGAGTCATAAATATCCCTACGGGTACTGTACCTGGTGGGTGGCTCAGCAAAGAGCGATTCCTTCCTGGGGTAATGCCAAAGACTGGCTCAGTAACGCTGTAGCCTCTTTCCCGGTCTGCAGAGGGAGTTATTGTACTCCCCAAGTCGGAGCCGTTATTTCTCTCAAAGGAAGTTCTCTCGGCCACGTAGCTTATGTTGAAAGAATAACGGACGGCAAAGTTATTTTTTCTGAAATGAATTATATTGGCTGGGGGAAAATGGATTACCGGAGTTTAAAAATTGGTGACTACCGAATTTTAGGCTATATTTACAAATCCTATTAGTCTTCCCTGACTCTATATATTAAAGCTTCGGAAAGATGATTGAAGGAAATATTTTCAGAATTGCTCAAGTCGGCAATGGTTCTGGCTATTTTTAAAACCCGGTGATAACCCCGAGCCGAAAGTTTTCCCGAATCAACATAATTCCTTAAAAGATTTTGGGATTTACTGTCTATTTGACAGTATTTTTTTATTTGGGGGATTTCCATCTCCGAATTAGTTAAGTTTTTTTCACTTTTGAATCTTTCTTTTTGAATGTGCCTGGCAGCGGTTACTTTCTCTCTTATCTTACGGCTACAATTTTCCTTATCAACAGCGACTAATTTTTCATATTTTAACGGAGGAACATTAATAAAAAGGTCAATTCTATCCATCAAGGGGCCGGAAAGTTTTCTTCGGTACATTTGAATTTGGGAAGAGGTACAGGTACATTTCTTGTCTGGGTTGCCGTAAAAACCACAAGGGCAGGGGTTGGTTGCCGCTACCAAAGTAAACCTGGCTGGCAAAGTCAGGGAATGTTTTGCCCTCAAGACGGTAATTTCCCCTTCCTCAATTGGTTGGCGAAGACTTTCCAAAACATCTCGATGAAATTCGGGGAATTCATCTAAAAATAAAACCCCTCGATGGGCTAAGGTTATCTCTCCTGGTCGGGGAGGATTTCCGCCTCCGATTAAGGCCACTTCTGAGGAGGTGTGATGGGGAGAACGAAAAGGCCTAAAATTAATCAAAGGTTTATTTTTTGGTAAAAGTCCGGCGATGCTATAAATTTTAGTTACTTCTAATGATTCTTCGAAAGAAAGCCGAGGTAAAATTGAAGGGATAGCTTTGGCTAACAAAGTTTTTCCCGCTCCCGGAGGCCCCATCATTAAAAGGTGGTGGGAACCGGAAGCAGCAATTTCCAAAGCTCTTTTGGCTGAAGCTTGACCTTTGATATAACCTAAATCAACTGGATAATTAGGAATTTTAAGAAAATCTTCAGGATTAGTCTTCTGAGAGAAAATTTCTTTTCTCCCCTCTAAATAATCGATAGTTTCTTTTAAACTCTCAACACCAATCGCTTTTATTCCTTTGATCAAGCCAGCTTCAGCCGCATTTCCTTTCGGTAAAATTAATTCAGTAAAACCTTTTTCTTTGGCAACCAAGGCAAAAGACAAGACTCCTTTGATTGGTCTTAACCTTCCATCTAAGGCTAATTCTCCCAAGAAAATTTTATCACTAGGATCAAATTTAATTTTCTCGGCAGCCAAAAGATAACCCAAGGCAATCGGTAAATCATAAAGAGAACCTTCTTTTCTTAAGTCGGCTGGAGCTAAGGAAACTAAAACTCGAACTGGTTGATGATGGGGCGATTGGAAACCGGAACTTTCAATCGCCGCTCCCACTCTTTCCCGGGATTCTTCCACCGCTTTATCGGGCAGACCGACAATCTCAAAATGGCGGAGGCCATAACTACAATTGACCTCCGCCTCAATAATTTGGGCATCTAGCCCAACAATAGCTGCTGAAAAGACCTTAGATAGCATGGATCATTTTTTGCACTTTAGGCAAAAGCGGGCTTCCGGACAAACTTCTAATCTTTTTTTATCGATTTCTTTCCCGCACTTTTCACACGTTCCGTATTTATCCCTTTTAATTTTTTCTAAAGCCAAATCAATGTTTTTCAATTTCAATTCCAGATTATATTCAATGGGTAAGAGGGTACCATATTCTTCGACTTCATCAGCGGCCTTCTCTAAGGCGGCACTACCTACTTCGCTTCCATCCCATTTGGGAAAACGGGTATCCCAATCTCCCTTAAGCTTCTTATCTTTTTTGGCAAATTTTTTAAGTTCTTTCTCAGCTGTTACCTTTTCCTTTTCCAATTTCTGTCTTGATTTTTCGAGAAGTTTTTTATTCATGTTCGCCAAATTTATCAATAATTTTAAGCATACTTTCCCCCGAAGAAGTTAAAATGAAATAATCGTTAAATATCGAATAACAAATTCCAAAATCGTCCTCAGAGAAAGTTTGATAACGAAAAGTTGCCCCCTGATAGTTGGCGGTTTTAAAATAAGGGGTTAAAGCTGGAATTTCTTGCCCGGAGATAGAAACACCTTTTTCTAACTTTGTCTCCCAAGCTTTTAACGATTCAGTCAACCCACTTTCCTCTTTAATTTTAGTGACAAAAGCCACTCTTTTTCCTTGTTCTTGAGAATAGAGAGTTAAGGTATAGTCTGGCTCTAATTCTTGAAAAATTTCTTCCGGAGCTTCTATTTGGAAAGCCTGAGAAATGTCTTCCAAAGAAGATAATCGATTTTCACTAGTATTTTTGATTACAATTCGCAAAAAACTCCCCAGGGGTAGTTCTTCACTCATCAGCTGGCTAATCGCTTCAGGAATTTCTTCATTCTGGGAAATCTCCCGGATTTTGGTTTCAGCAACGGAAATTAAAGAAGGAGGAATAAAGATTTCTGGTTTTTCTATAATTTTTTCCTCTGGCGGAACAATTTCTTCCTCGGTTGGAGGAATGGTTTCTTCCTCCGGTGGTTTTTTGACCCCAAAAAACCAATAAAAAAAACTAAAGATTAAAAGAAGAACAACCACAATTACCCCTCTTACTAAAACTTTTTTAAAGGGAGAAGGTTTTTTAGGAAGGGGTTTGGGGATTAAAACTTCGGGAGGGACTTTTTTAACTTCCTTTTCTTTGATTTCTTCCTCCTCTCTCAGTTTTTCTGGCTCTATTTTTTTTATTTCTTCCAGCCGTCTCAATGAGGATTTAACTTCCTCCTCTTTCTTTAAAATCTGTTGATATTTTAAATCAGCTTCTTTAAATTGAACTTTATTTTTCTTTAGTTTTTCTTCCTGAAGCCATCTTTCTGATTCTATTTTTCGCCTCTCTTCTTCTGTGCTCCACCTCTCTTTTTCTGTTTCATGTTTTTCTTCGGGAAGTCTGCTTACCTTTTCTTTTTCCTCAATAATTTTTTCTTTTTTTTCAATCTCTGCTTCTTTCGCTAGAATTATTCTAAGAATTTCTTCCAATTGACTATTGTTTTTGACAAGCTCATTTCTTTTAATTTCTACCCTTCCCTTTTCTTCTAAAAGTTCTTTGAGCTCTTTCTCAAGCCTTAGCCTTTCTGTTCCTCTTTTTCTTACCTCTTCGTCTCTTCTTAGTTTCTCTAATCTTTCTTCTCTTTCCCTTATTTCCTCAGTGGTTTTTAAAGCAGTAATTCTCTCTCTTTCTTTTTGAGCTTCTTTTTCCCGAAGACGAGCGATGTCTTTTTGCATCGTTTTAATCTCCTTCCTTTTTAAAAATTCTAATTTTTCTTCTTTTGGAGCAGCGGAAAGGTTGGAGTCCTTTTTTTCCTCAACTTCCTCAGGCATGCTCTTTAGCTTCCTTTAGTGATAAATTTATTCTGCCATGTTCATCAATAGAAATTACTTTTACCGGCACAATATCACCTATCTTCACCACATCTTCAACCTTTTCCACCCTAAAAGGAGCAAGTTGAGAAATATGAACTAAACCTTCCTGGCCGGGAAGAATTTCCACAAAGGCTCCGAAGTCAAGAATCCTTTTCACTTTGCCCTGAAAAATTTCTCCTACTTTAACTTCCCTGGTAATGTTTTTTATCCAGGCGATTGCCTTTTCGGCTGCCTCTTCTTTCTCGGCCGTAACAAAAATTTTTCCTGAATCTTCAATATCGATTGAAGCTCCGCACTCTTTAATTATTTCATTAATCACTTTCCCGCCGGGGCCAATTACTTCCCTGATTTTTTCCGGGTTAATTTGGAGAATTAAAATTTTAGGAGCAAAAGGAGAAAGTTTGGCTCTTGGTTTATCTATTGTTTCTCTTATTTTGTCTAAAATTTGGAGGCGGGCTTTTTTACCTTGCGATAGCGCTTCTTTTAAAATTTTCTCTGAGATTCCATCAATTTTAACATCCATTTGGATGGCGGTTATTCCTTTTCTGGTCCCGGCTACCTTAAAATCCATATCGCCATAATGGTCTTCCGGCCCCTGGATGTCGGTTAAAATTTTGTAATTACTTTTTGAATCCTGCGTTAATCCCAGAGCAATTCCGGCTGCCGGAGTTTTGATTGGCACTCCGGCATCCATTAAGGCCAGAGAAGAACTAGAAACCGAAGCCATAGAAGTCGAGCCATTAGAGGAAAGAATTTCAGAAACTATTCGGACGGTATAAGGAAATTCTTCAAAGGTAGGAATCAAGGGCAATAAAGCCTTTTCCGCTAACATCCCATGTCCAATATCTCTTCTGCCCGGTCCCCTGATTGGTTTGACTTCTCCGACAGAATAGGGAGGGAAATTATAATGATGCATAAATCTTTTTTTCGCAATAATTTCCATTCCTTCCAACAATTTAACATCTCCCGGCGCCCCCAGGGTCAAAATAGAGAGGGCTTTAGTTTGCCCTCGGCAAAAAAGGCCGGAACCATGGGTTCTCGGTAAAAGCCCTACTTCGCAAGAAATTTCTCTTAATTCGTTCAAAGCCCGGCCGTCCGGCCTTTTTTCTTTTAAAATTATATTTTGATGAACCAATTTTTCTATTTCCTTTTCAAAAAAATCTCTGGTATACCCTGTCTTTCCCATCCCGGGATACTTCCCTTCAATATAATAAACCAATTCTTCTTTAAGATTATTTACTTGGTCCATCCGATTAATTTTATCTTTTTGAAAAAGGGCTTTTTCTAATCTATCTTCCAGAAATTCCTTAATTTCTTTCTCCAATTCAAGGTCGGCCGGGATACTCTCGATTTTAATTTTTTCTTTCCCGGTTTTTCCTATAATTTGATTTTGAAAATCAATTAGTTTTTTTAGATAGGGCTTAGCCCAATCAACTGCTTTTAAAATTATATCTTCTGCCGCCTCCTCGGCCTCAGCCTCAATCATATTGATTAAAATTTCACCATTTTTTTCAACTCCCGCTACCACTAAATCTAAATCACTTTTTTCTCTCTGTTCATAGGTTGGATTTAAAATGAATTCATTGTCTATTTTACCAATTCTGGCTATGGCTATTGGTCCGGACCAGGGAATATCAGAAAGAGATAAAACCAGGGAAGCAGCGATTAAACCAATTATATCCGGGTCGTTTTCTCTGTCCCAGGAAAGACAGGTGGCGACAATCTGGACTTCTCTTCTTAAATCTCCAGGGAATCTCGGCCTGATGGCCCTATCAATTAATCTGGAAGTTAAAATTGCTTCATCTGAAGGCCGGCTTTCTCGTCTGATATAGCGGGAACCTAAAATTTTTCCGGCGGCATAATATCTCTCTTCATAATCAACGGTGAGAGGAAAAAAATCTATTCCTTCTCTTCTTCCTTCTGACATTACTACTGTGCCCAAAACTAAAGTATCCCCATATTGGACCAGACAAGAACTATCCGCCATTTCAGCTAAGTTTTTAATTTCTATTTTCAATTCTCTTCCTCCAATGTCTAATTTAAATTTGTCACTGAGACTCATAATTTTTTTAAAAGATATTTTCCCGGGGTTTCTCCTAGGTCAACAAATTCATCCGTTACCTCTTTCAATTTGCCGGAAGCCGACCTGCCAAAGGCAAGGATTTCTACTCTTTTTCCCTGGTTTTTTAAGTATTCAACTAACTGAATAAAATCACCATCTCCTGAAGCCAGGCAGATGCTGTCAACGCTGGGAGCAATTCTGACGGCATCGATGGTAATTCCAACATCCCAATCCGCCTTTTTAAGACCGCCGTAGAATTCCTGGAGATCTCTAACTCTGGTTTCGATTCCCAATTTAGTCAGGGCTTCAAAAAATGGTTTTTCCTCTCCGGTTTTAGTTCTAACCACATAGGCAAAGGCTCTGATTAAACTTCTTTGGCCTACGGCCAATTTTAAAATTTCTCGGAAATTAACCCGAGCCCCATATAAATTTTTGGCTGAGTGATATAAGTTTTGGACGTCAATTAGAACCGCTACCCTCTGCCCGATATGTTTTATTGCTGGCATTTTATTTTTTCAACCCTATTTTTTTGATAATACTATTGTATCTTCTGGTATCCTCTTTTTTTAAATAATTTAAAAGGGATCTTCTCTTGGAAACCATTTTTAGAAGTCCCCTTTTTGAATGAAAATCTTTAGAATGTTTTTTTAAATGTAAAAGCAGTTTTTTAATTTCTTCGGTAAGTAAAGTAATCTGGACTTCGGGAGAGCCAGTATCTGTCTCATGCAATTTATATTTTTTTATGACTTTTTCTTTTTCCTCAGGAGTTAACATATTTGTGCCCCCACCAGGACTCGGACCTGGAATCAACTGCTTAAGAGGCAGCTGCTTTTCCAATTAAGCTATGAGGGCGTAAAAATTTTATTCAGGCAATTGAACTGGGCAATTAATCGTAAACCAACCTTCTCGGAGACCAGTCCATTCAGCCACCCCAATCAAGGAGAAGAATAAATCTATAATAATCCAGGCAGCAAAAATTATGATTAGTCCGATCACTACCGAAGTTATTAATTTCTTTGCCGTTCCTAATTTTTCTGGACTTCCTGCTGCTGCAAAAAACATTACTCCGCCAATTACTAACATTAAAATGGCAACGGGAGGAACTATCTTAAATAAAACAAAATCAATTATTCCATCCAGCATCACAAAAAAATGACAGAAAGTGCAGGGGAATTCTTTTTCATCCCCCAAGCAAATTCCGTTTTCATCATACTCCCCATTTATACAAACTTCTTTGCCACAAGGAACTAAACCCTGATAATTAACCGTTGTCCCGTCAGCTTGATAACTTCCAGCCGAACTAATCAAAGGAAACAATAAACTTCCTAAAAAGATAATTAAAAATATTTTTTTCATAGTAATTTCAGTATAACATACATATATATTATATGCCCTCGAGAGGATTCGAACCTCTACCCTTTGTTCCGAAGACAAAGATGATATCCGTTTCACCACGAGGGCGCCTCAAATTAATTTTACCAAAACAGTTGAAAAAAACAAGTTTTTGAGTTAAAATTAACTCAATGAAGATTCCAAAAGAGATAGAATTTGTAATTTCCCAATTAAAAAAGAAAGGTTTTGAGGCCTATGTTGTCGGGGGCTGTGTTAGAGATTTTTTAAGAGGGGTTGAACCCCGAGACTGGGATGCGGCCACCAATGCTAAACCAAAAGAAATTCAAAAGATATTTCCCAAGAGTTTTTATAGTAATCAATTTTTCACTGTCACTGTCCAAACCGGCAATAAAAATTCGAGATTAAAGGAGTTCAAAGAAGATAAATCTTCTTCTCGCCCCTTCACTGACGTTCGGGAAGTTGAAGTTACCACTTATCGGAAAGAGGCAAAATATACTGATAAAAGACACCCTGATGAAATAAAATTTGCTAAAACTATTGAGGAAGATTTGGCTAGAAGGGATTTTACAGTGAATGCAATAGCAGCGACGCCAGAGGCGTCTAAGTTAAAAGTTAAAAATGAAAAGTTAAAAATTATTGACCTTTTTAAAAGCCAAGATGATCTTAAAAACAAAATTATTCGGGCGGTGGGGAATCCGGAAGAGAGATTTAATGAGGACGCTTTAAGAATGATGAGGGCGGTGAGATTTACCGTAACCCTGGGTAAAGCTTGGGCGATTGAAGAAAAAACCACTCGGGCAATTAAAAAAAATTCTCCTTGGCTACAGGCCATCTCCAAAGAAAGGATTAGAGATGAGTTTTTAAAAATTATTATGGCCGAAGGGGCATCAGACGGAATTGAACTTTTGCGCCAGCTTGGTTTGTTAAAATATATTATTCCCGAGCTTGAAGAAGGATATAAAGTTACCCAAAATAAGCACCATATTTATGAATGCTATGAGCATTATTTGAGGTCTTTAGATTTCGCGGCTAAAAAGAATTTTAATAAACATGTGAGATTAGCTGCTCTTTTCCATGATATTGGGAAACCCAGAACAAAAAGGGGTGAAGGTCCCGATTCCACTTTTTACAACCATGAAATAGTTGGAGCAAAAATGACCATCCAAGTTTTAAACCGCCTAAAATTTCCCAAGAAAGACATTGAAAAAATTGCCAAATTAGTCAGATATCACCTTTTTTATTATAATGTTGATGAGGTTTCCGAGGGTTCGGTTAGAAGACTAGTTCGTCAGGTTGGGCCAGAGAATATGGAAGAGCTGCTAGAGGTTAGAATGGCAGACCGAATCGGTTCGGGGGTGCCAAAAGCCGAGCCTTATAAATTGAGGCATTTAAGATATGTAATTGAGAAAGTTGCTCAGGACCCGATTTCGGTGAAAATGCTTAAAGTGTCGGGGAATGAAGTGATGAAAATTTTAAAAATTCAGCCCGGGCCGGAGATAGGCCAAATTTTAGATGTCCTACTTGGCTATGTCCTAGAGGAGCCGAAGAAAAATAAAAAAGAATTTTTAGAAAAAGAAATTAAAAAATTGGCTAAGTTATCTGATGAAAAATTAAAAAATCTGGCCGAGAAAGCTAAAAAAGAAAGAGAAAAATTAGAAATAAAAAGAGATGAAATGACCAAGAAAAAATATTGGGTAATGTAAATTTCAAACGGGGTGTAGTGTAATGGCAGCACGAGTCCTTCGGGAGGATTTAGTCCGAGTTCAAATCTCGGCATCCCGACAAAAACATGAAACCAAAATTAATTATATTTGATTTATTTGGCACTTTAGTTTTTTCAGTCGAAAAGCTCAAAAGAGAAGATTTCTTCGCTTTTTACCAGAAATTAGGAATAGAACTCAAAACAGAAAAAGATATAAAATTATTTACTTCTCTTTTCGTTCAGTTAATGACCCAGAGCGCCGGCTGGCAAGATTTTAGCCAAAAGCTTCTTGAAAAAGTTATTCAAAAAACAGACCAAGAAACAGTTAATAAACTGGCTAACTTTTTTAAAGAAAATATTGTTTATCAGCTTTACGATGATGCGAAAGAAATAACCGGCCTCTCTTATCAAAAAGCTATTTTAACCAGCGCCGCCCCCTTTTTATTCTCTAACCTTGGTTTAGAAAAATATTTTGAGATTTTTACTCCCCGAGAAACTAAATTTTTAAAACCTGACCCAAGAGCATTTTTAGCGGTTTTAGAAAAATTAAAAGTTAAAGCAGAAGAAACTCTGATGGTTGGTGACGAATTAGAAAGAGACTTAATCCCGGCCAAAAAACTGGGGATGGAAACAATATTGATTGATAGAGGGGATAAGATTGAAAACACTCCGGTTAAAAAAATTAACTCTCTGGCTGAGTTAAAAAATATTTTAGTTTAGAAATTAGAAATTGGAAATTAGAAATTCTCGCCGTAGGCGGGTAGGGGCCTGTGGTTTAATGGTAAAACGCTACATTCGCATTGTAGAAATGGCAGTTCGATTCTGCCCAGGTCCATATGGGTTCAAAACAATTAGGAATTTTAGGTGAGAAAATTGCCGAAAATTACTTAAGAAATAAAGGATATGAAATTTTGGACAAAAATTATTCTTTTAGGATTTCGACGGGACCAAAAACAGGGGAGATTGACATTGTAGTCAAGAAAAATGATATAATCAGTTTCATTGAGGTAAAAACTCTAGCAGATAGAGGACGGGCCTCTATCATTTCACCGGAGGAAAAAGTTGATTTTGGAAAACAAAGAAAGTTAGTAAAAACTGCTGAAAGCTGGCTGATGAAAAAGAAGATTCCTTTAAATTCTAAATGGCAGATTGATGTAATTGCGATTGAACTGAATTCTAATAAAAAAGCTAAAATTAATCATTTTGAAAATGCTATTTCCTATTGCTAACTTTATTTTTTTAATCATCTTTGGCTACTTATTGGGCTCTATCCCCTGGGGCTACTTAATTTCTAAAGTTAAAAGAATTGACATCCGAAAAGTAGGCTCAGGCAACATTGGTGGAACCAATGTTTTAAGGGTTTTAGGTTTTAAATGGGCAGCTTTAGTTTGTATTTTAGATGTTATAAAAGGGGCAATCCCAGCTTATTTAGCCATAAACCCCGCCCCCATATTTGGAGGCGGGGTGAATTTTTCAGATTGGCAGATAGCTTTAGTAGCCATTGCCCCAATTTTAGGTCACATTTTCCCAGCCTGGCTCAAATTTAAAGGAGGAAAGGGGGTGGCTACTACCCTTGGGGTTTTCTTTATTCTTTTGGGTTGGAAATTTTTTTTAATTCTGCTTTTAATTTGGCTCTTAGTTTTAGCTATTTCCCGAATAATGAGCTTTACTAACCTCTTGATGGCAAGTTTCTTCCCTTTAATTCTCTGGCTTTCCTCCTTTGCTTTAGCTTATTTTATTTTAGGAATTATTTTATTTGGTCTTATCTGGTGGGCTCATCGAGAGAATTTACAAAGAATTAAAGAAGGAAGAGAGCCAAAATTTAAGTTAAAAAAGACGCTCAGCCAAACTTAATGAACAATTCCATTAAAAAAATTGCCCTTTTTGATTTAGATGGAACCTTGATAGATACCCATCTTTGGTTAGGAATGGTAAAACACCATTTCAAAACAAAAGAAAATCTCTGCTCCGTTTTTTGGTATTTAACCAGTCATATGGCTTTAGCTCCTTTTTGGAAAATGCATTTAATCTCGACTGAAAAATATTACCAAAGTTGGGGCAAAGATTTAGCCGAACTGATAAAGGGAATAAAATTAGAGAGAGGAAAAGAAATTTTTGATTGGTTAACTGATGAATACCTATTGCCGTCTCTAAAAAAGAACGTTCTGGAGAGATTAAAAAAACATCAAGAAGAAGGACTCCTGACCATTTTAACTTCCGGTAGTTTCCAAAACTTAGTTGAGGTTATCGCTAATCGTCTCAATATTGATTTTGCCATCGGAACAGAACTCGAAGTTATCAAAGATAAATTTTCCGGGAAAATAATACCGCCTTTTTGTTTTGGCGAAAGAAAAGCCGAAAAATTAAGGAATTTTTTATCTGAAAAAAATTTAGAAATAAATTTCAAAGAAAGTTTCGCTTATTCAGATGGTGTTTTTGATTTACCAATGTTAGAATTGGTGGGTAACCCGGTGGTAGTCGGGCCGGATAAAAAATTATTAGAAATTGCCAAAAATAGAGGTTGGCAAATAATTTAAAAACTATGCCTAAAATTGGTTTAGTCGTTGACGAAGGGGCGGACTTGTCCAAAGAGATAATCGAAAAATATCAGATGGCCGTTGTCCCCGTAAAAATGGACTGGCCAGATTTAGAGAATTTACCAGGAGAGAATACTTTTCAGAAAATGCGAGAGGCTGAAAAAAGAGAAATCAAAAGTTTTGGCAAAACCTCTCAGCCTTCCCCTAAAGATTTTTTAGATGCCTTTAAAAAACAACTAGAGAGATTTGATAAAATCATTTGTATTACTCTCACCTCTAAACTCTCTGGTACTTACAACTCAGCAAATCAGGCCAGAGGAATATTGAAAGAGGAAGACCAAAAACGAGTTTTTATTGTTGATTCTTTGAACGCAAGCTGCGGTGAAGCACTCTCCGCTTTAAAAGCAATTGATTTAATTGAGCAAGGGAAAGATACTGAAGAAATCGTTAAGGAGTTAGAGAAATTTATTCCTCAAGTTTATCTTTATGCAATGCTTGAAGACCCTAAATGGATAGAAGCCTCAGGTAGAATATCTTCTGCTATAGCCAATTGGTTTAGAAGAATGCAAAAAATCGGGGTAAGACCAATACTTGGCTTTAAAAAGGGAGTGATAAAAGCCATTGGTATTAAAGCTGGAGCCAAAGACATTCCCACTGGTTTATTCGGTCAGTTTGAAGCAAAAACAAAGAAATTAAGGAACCAAAGTAAAAAAATCAGGGTAGCAATTACCCATGGCGACAATTTAGAGGGAGCTCAAAGATTAAAAGAGAGGATTGAGAAAGAATTAGAAGGGGTTGAAGTCGTTTTCATAAACTTAATTGATAATGTCCTTGGTGTCCTAGTCGGTCCTAATGCCTTGGTTCTGGCTTGGTCTGAGCGCTAAATAGATTCTTTGGAAAGCAGTGAGGTTTGAGAGAACAGCTAAAATTACAATTGGATAGATTAACCAAGAAAGATTAAAAATACCAAGGAGCATTGCCAGAAAAATTAAAATTATTCTTTCGGTTCGGCCTAAAAGGCCTTTTTTCATTTCTGTCTCGATTAACCCCTTTTCTTTAGTTGCTGCTTTAGCATAAGTTGTCATTAGAGAGCCAAAAAGGGCCAGAAAAATCCAAACCTTAGCTGGTAAAAGAAAATCAGCTAAAGGCAAGAATAAAAAACCCAATAAAATAATTCCTTCAACGTAACGGTCAGAAACCGTGTCTAAGTAAGCCCCCTTTTTTGTTGCTTTTTGCAAAAACCTAGCTACCGCTCCATCAATAAAATCCAAAAAGGCAGCTAAAAGAAAAAAGATTAAAGCCAAAACAAGATTTACCCCGCCCCCACTCTCTGACAGGAAGAAAACCTTACCAGCAATTTCTAGGGAAGTGGGGGCGGGGTGAAGATTAATTAAAAAAGAAAAAGAAATAATAACAAAAAGAAGAGAAATCAAAGTGTATTGATTTGGGGTAAAAAATTTAGAAAAAATCTCCCCAGTTTTAATTTCAATTTTTTTAAATTTTTCTCTATTTTCAGCGAGCATAATTTTTAATTTTAGCGATATTTCTGCCAAGGTGAGCTATTATTTTCTCAAAAAAGTTGACTTTTGAACCTTCAGTTTTAGCATTTCTATTCTTAATTTGGTTCAAAATTTCCTCTATAGATAAATTATCTCCGGGAACCTCTAAATAAGCTTTACCGACCATATTTGGTTCATGAGCATCGGAGCCAGCGGTAAAAGGAAGATTGAAGTTTTGAGCAAAAGCCGATGCCTTTTTGTTGCCTGAGCCAAAGACAGAAGCATTCAAGGCTTCAATTCCATCTATCTCTTTTGAGATTTCTTTTAGATTTCCTTTAAAGCTGCAAGACCAACCAAAAGGATGAGGGATAATTGCCATTCCTCCCGCTTCTTTAATTTTTTTAATGGTTTCTTTGGCCGAAAGGCCATTGGGAATTACCTTCTTAATATTCAGACCTAAAATATCTCCTTCCTTACTTTTAATTTCAATCCCAGGTATAATTAAAATAGATTTTCCCTTAGCATATCCGATAGCCTCCGAAGCCCCTTTAATTTCCGAGTGGTCGGTAATGGCTAAACAATCAATTCCTTTTTTAATCGCTGCCTCGACCATTTCTTTCGGCGAAGAAGTACTGTCGTAGGAATAAGAAGTATGAACGTGAAGATCGCATTTCATTTCTCGTTATTCTAACATAATTTTATGAATTGGCAATTTCTTTTATCTTGTTTCTATTTTTTTCTTCCTGCTTATTTTACAAATATGACCCCACCTCTGATTAGAAGAGTCGGTCTCTTTAATTTCCTAGATAAACCAGTTGATTTTGGGAGAAAATTTTTTGGTCAACCAATTTTGGGTAAAAATAAATGCTGGCGGGGAGTAATTTTTGGAATACTAATTGGAATTTTAGTGTTCGGACTTCAACTCTGGCTTTATCGATTTTCTTTTATTAAGGAAATTAGCTTTTTTGATTATTCAGAAATTAACCCCGCCTCCGGGCTTGGGGGCGAGGTTAATATTTTAGCTTTCGGATTTTTAATTTCAGCAGGAGCAGTTTTTGGGGACCTGCTCTTTGCCTTTGTTAAACGGCGTTTGAAAATGGAACCAGGGGCAAGATTTATTCCTTTTGACCAGACCAATTATGTCATTGGAGCGGCTCTATTCTTGACGCCCTTTTTAAAAATTAATATATTAATCTGGATAACTGTTTTTATTCTAACTCTTTTTTTACATCTAATTTTTAACCGAACAGGCTATTTGCTCGGCTTGCACAAAAACAAGTGGTAATATATAATTAATTTACTATGTGGGAAAATATTTTTGAGCCATTTCTCCAAAGCCTTATTAATATCTCACCGGCAATTTTTTGGGCGATTTTAGTTTTTTTCATTGGTTGGTTTGTCTCCAAATGGATAGGTCAGATAGCGGCCGCTTTCCTTAGTAAAATTAGATTGAATCAGGTTTTAAAACGAATGGGTTTAGAAGAAGCTCTGACTAAGATTGATACCCATCTTAATGCTCCCAAATTTTTTGGTGAAATAGTAAAGTGGTTTTTTGTCATTCTTTTCTTGATGGCTGCTTCAGAAATTTTGGAGTTAACTCAATTTAGCCAATTTTTAGAAAAAGCGATTGGCTACTATCCAAATATTTTTATTGCTGCCTTAATCTTTGTCGTAGCGGTTTTTTTAGCTGATTTTTCTCAAAAAATTGTAGTTGGCACCCTCGAGAAAGAAAAAATAACTTATTCCAGATTTTTAGGAAGAGCAATCCGTTGGGCAATCTGGCTCTTTGCTATTTTAGCTATTCTCTATCAGCTTCAAATCACTCCCTCGCTAATTTTAGCCATTTTGATTGGCATGGTGGTTACCATTTCAATCGCTTTGGGAATCGCTTTTGGCTTGGGCGGGAAAGACTTGGCAGCTAAAATCCTCAAGGAGTTAGAAGAAAAGTTTAAATAATATATGGAGTATTTCACTCAAGAGGAGTTCAAAAAAATGCTCCTCCTTTCTTGTCAAAAGATTGAGGAACACAAAGAGGAAATTAATAAAATCAATGTCTTCCCGGTTCCCGACCAAGATACGGGAAGCAATATGACCAAGACTCTGACCGGGGTGAAAGAAGCAATTGAAAACAGGGATTTCAAGGATTTAGACGAAATTTCTGAAGCTACCTTAGACGGAGCCTTAACTGCTGCTCAGGGTAATGCCGGCGTGATTTACGTCGGCTTTTTGGCTGGTTTTTTACCAATTCTTAACAAAAACCCAGTCAATGCCAAAAAATTGGCTCTGGCTTTTGAAAAAGGAGCGGAGAGAGCCAGGCAATCTATCCAGAATCCCAAAGAAGGGACAATTTTAGATGTCATTGATGCTGCCACCCAGACCTTCAAAAGGGAAGCCGAGAAAGAAAAGGATTTGGTTAAAATCTTTAAGTCAGCAGTGGAAGAAGCTAAAGAGGCCCTCTTGGCGACCCGGGAGAAAATGGAAATTTTTAGAAAAGCCAATGTGGTTGATGCCGGAGGTTTGGCTTATTTGATGATTTTGGAAAGTCATTTAGAAGCCCTGGAGGGAGAAAAAAGAGAAGAAAAAAAAGAAGAAAAGCCTTCAGAAAAAGTCAGAAGGTTTGTCCAGACTCTTTCTTATCGCTACGAAGTAGTTTCATTAATTAAAAATCCCAAATTTTCTGAAAAAAATATCCAGGATAAATTGAAAAATCTCGGAAACTCGCTAGATATGGTTCAGATTGGAGAGAAAATGAAGATTCATATTCATACTGACTCACCAGATGAGGTAAAGAAAATTATGAGGGGTTTAGGCCAAATTCTAAGTTTAAGAGAAGAGGATATGGCTAAAGAAGTGGGAGGGGAAGAATCAGTTAGAAAGGTTTCTATTGGAATCGTTACTGAAGACGTAGCTGATTTACCAGCAAAGATTGTAGAACGTTATCAAATTGAAATAGTCTCTCTGATAGTAGATTGGCCAGAAGGAGAGAATCTTTCTGGTGAAAATATTTATCAAAAAATGAGAGAAGCCGATAAAAGAGGAATTAAAGCTTCCCCCAAAACTTCCCAGGCCGCACCCAAATCTTATTTAGAAGCTTTTCAAAAACAGCTTCAAAAATTTGATAAAGTTTTATGTATTACTATTACTTCTAAACTTTCTGGCTGTTATAACTCGGCTGTCCAAGCCAGATCAATGGTTCCAACCCCTGAGCAAATTTTTATCTTAGATTCTTTAACTGCTAGTTCTGGTCAGGGCCTTTTGGTTTTGCGGGCAATTGAGCTGATTCAAGAGCAAAGGGATATCGCTGAAGTTTTAGATGAACTTAGAAAAACAATCCCCCAAATCCATTTCTGGGTTATTTTGGAAGACCCAAAATGGTTAGAGGCCGGAGGAAGAGCAAGTAAGTCCCAAACCAACTGGGTGAGGAGAATGAAAAAAATAAACCTTCACCCTTTAATTGCCGTTAAAGATGGGGTGGTAGCTAAAGGAGGAGTAATTTTTGCTAAAGATATGGCCGAAGCTCTCTTCAAAAAAATATCAAAAGAAAGCCAAAAAGCCAGAAAACAAGGAAAGAGAATTAGAGTAATAATCGGTCAGGCTGATAATCTGGAAGGAGCCGAGAAGTTGAGAAAAATGTTAAAGGAAATAAAAGCTGAAGTTCCTTTTATTAGTTTAGGTTCACCAGTAGTTTGTGCTCATGCTGGTCCGGGAACCTTAATTGCCGCCTGGCAGGCTTTGTAATTTTATGTATATCAAAGGGGCAGGAATGACAAAATTTGATTATTCTGATAAACCCTGGTGGCAATTTGTTTATGAAGCTGCCATAGAGGCCCTGGAAGATTCCAGAATGAAAATCTCTGATATCGAGGCTATTGTTTTGTCGGCTATTTCCAGCGCAGCTGGAGGTGAACACCAAACTCATAAAATTTCTTTACTTTCTGATTTATTCAAAACTAATGTTCCAATCATTGAAATTCCTTCAGTTTGCGCTGGGGGCGGGGTGGCCGCCTGGGTTGGGAATCGTCTCGGCTTCAAAAACATTTTAGTAGTCAGCGGAGAAAGGGTTGTTGATAATCCTTCAGAAGTTACCACTGACTGGATAATGTCAGCAGCGGAAAGAGTGATTGAGCAGACTGAAGGAATGCTTTTCCCGGTTCAAAATGTTTTAGTTTGGCAGCAATATATGAAAAAATACGGGGCGACCATGGATGACTTAGCTCTAATTTCCTATAAAAACCATCAAAATGCGGTTTTAAATCCCAAAGCCTATTATTATCAAAGACCGGTTTCTCTGGAAGAAATTAAACGTTCACCAATGGTTGCTTCCCCTTTTCGTTTGATGGACTGCTCTTTTTCCGTTAACGGGGGAGCGGCGGCCATTCTCTCCAGGGAAAAGTCAGACATTGAAATTACAGGTTCCGGATTTGCCACTGATTATCTTTTAACTTTTGGTCGAGAAATTATTACCCATTTTAAAGCAACCAAATTAGCCGCTGAGCAGGCTTTTAGCCAAGCTAGAATTAAACCCGAGGATATTGATATAGCTGAGGTTCACGATGCCTTTACCTCAGTAGAATTATTCTCTTATGAAAACTTGGGTTTTGCCCCGATTGGAAAAGGGGCAGATTTAATTAGAGAAGGGAAAGTGAATTTAGACGGTAAGTTGCCGGTTAATTCTTCCGGTGGCCTCAAAGCTAAAGGTCACCCCATTTCGGTTACTGGCTTAGCCCAGATATATGAGATTACTAATCAATTGCGAGGGAGATGCGGGGAGCGTCAGGTAAAAAATCCCCAAATTGGTCTTTGCCATAACGTCGGCGGAGCTGGTGGCAGCGTCACTGTTCATATTCTTAAGAAGGTTTAACCCCTTTATTTTTGTTAGAAATCTTTTTTTCGGTTTTGTCTAAAAGATAGGGAAGAATAATGTAGTGAAGCTCTTTTAATTTATTTTTTTTCCTTATTCTGTTAATTTTTCTTCCGTTCGGGAAAGTCTCCTCGGTAAGTAAAATCGCCTCCGTTTCTTTATCTTTGACAGCTGGACCATAAATATCGTTTATTTCGATAATTTTAGATCTGAGGCCGATTCTTTTAAAATAACTTTCCAGAGCTCTTTTTCTTTCTTTAAACGATTGGACATTTCTGAAATTCTTTTTTCTGGTTTTGACCATTTGGTCAGAGCAAAGTCCGATTATCGCACTTTTTCCGTAGTATTTAGCCATGGAAAGAAAATAGTGATGGCCGGGGTGGAGTCGATTAAATGTTCCTCCCAGAGCAATTTTTTTGAATTTTCCTTTCCGGAATTTTTTAAGTAATTTCCTAAAACTCTTCTTTATTTCCGGAGAAACCTCAATCAGGCAGATTCCTTTACTGGCAAAACCATAGACTACTGCGGTTTTCTTTCTAGAAAGCAAAACACTCGGGATGACCAAGAGATCTTCCTCGCCATCAATAAAAACATTCCCATTTTTAGACATCGCTTTTTTAAGGGTTTTCCAGGCTTCTTTATTTATTGAAGTTGGTGGATTCCAACAGGAAAAAGAATATTCCTGAAGAGGGGCTATTTTATTTCTCCCTATTCTTCCGTCAAAAATTTTAACATCAGAAGGAAGATTTAAGGAGCAATAATCTCCAACCGTAATTATTTTTTTAAATTTCTTTCTTTGACAAAATTCTTTAAATTTTTCAAAAACTTCCTTTTTTCGACCAAAGATAGGAATTCCCCAAATTTTTCTTAATTCCGGCCGGAGTTTATTTGGTAAATAAAGTGTTTTCATATATATTTTAGTTTATCATTTTTACTTCTTATGTTAAAATCAAATCTCAATCTAAAATTAGTAGGGATTATTTTAGGAATTTTAATAATTGGAACGATTTATTTAGTTAGCCAAGAATATCTATCCCTTCAAAATGAAATAAACAGTTTGTCTCTAATAAAAGCTACCGGCATTGAAAAGGTTCGAGAAAAAACCCTGTATATAATTGATTTCGGTAATGGAAATGTAAAATCTTATCAAATAATTCCCTCTGAGAATTTAACCGTTTTTTCTTTGTTGGAGGAGTTAGCTAAAAGAGAAAACTTTAAAATAGAATTTACTATTTATGAAGGAATGGGAGTGCTGGTAGAAAATATTGACGGGGCTAGAAATGGAACTGATAATAAATATTGGCAATACTGGCTGAATGGGGAATTGCCAACGATAGCAGCTGATAAAAAAGAAATAAAAGAAGGTGATAGAGTGGAGTGGAAATTTGCTCCCTCCCCCTTTTAATTAAATGAACAAAAAGAAGATTTTAATTGCAATTTTTATTATCATCTTTGGAGTTGCTTTTCGTATTTTTTTAAATGAACAAGTTGGCATTCCTAATTTTGAAGCTGTAACTGCCCTATCTTTAGTTTCCGGTTCATTTCTGGGAGGTGTTTTCGCCCCAATTATTCCCCTTTCTATGATTTTTCTTTCCGATGTTTATTTTGGCAATACCTCGGTTTATCTTTTTACTTGGTCAGCCTTTATTTTAATTGGAATTTTTGGCACTCTGGTGAAAAGAAGTTCTAAGCATCACTTTT
>Ga0315547_1000731_pt1 | contig 29647 bp, 25 predicted proteins | sample SalMarSW160240MG_2_FD_202542 | JGI IMG/M metagenome (GOLD analysis project Ga0315547, IMG submission 202542) | Salt marsh sediment microbial communities from the Plum Island Ecosystem LTER, Massachusetts, United States - Salt Marsh Sediment SW1601-240 ...
TATGACTGGTCCTTCAACCCCAAGGTGCCCAGGTCACTCATCGCCGACCTGTCCACCGCCCGCTTCGTGCGGGAGTATGGCGGTGTCCTGCTCATCGGTCCGCCCGGCACCGGCAAGAGCCACATCGCCGTCGCCCTGACCGTGGCCGCCATCCAGGCGGGCCATACCGCCCTCTATCGCTCCGCCTTCGACCTTACCCAGGATATGGCCGAGGCCGAGGCCACCGGCACCCGCAAGGAGATTATCGCCCGTCTCTGCAAAGTAGACCTGCTGGCACTGGAAGACCTGGGGATGAAGAGACTGCCTCCTACGGCGGGGGAAGACTTGCTGGAGATCTTTGTACGGCGCTATGAGAAAGGGGCGATCATCCTGACTACCAACCGGCCCTTGGAAGACTGGGGACAGGTGCTGGGCGACACCGCCGCGGCCGGTGCCATCCTGGACCGTTTCCTGCATCACGCCGAAGTCATTCGACTGCAGGGCAGAAGCTATCGCATGCACAACCGGAGAGAGCTGCAAAGCAAAAAGGCTGAGGAAGCCTTGACGGGAAAGACTGAATGAGCTATCTTTTAACCACCTACCACTGGCCGCTTTTGAGGTGCCCCTCCCTGGCCGGTTTTGCGTGCCCCGTGACATAGGAAACATTTACAGAAACTTAGCAGGTTTTTTATATCTCTTAGCTATTTCAGCTAGCTGTCAATAATTCCACCCTTTGAAGCCTACCTATGGTGGACATACGTTGTGGCACTTGTCACATTCTGAGTGTTTGTTACCAGAAGTGCCACAGACAACCAAAGAGTCCAGCATCATTTTCAGTCTTTCAAGAAGATTGGCTGAGGCCATCCGCATCCCAGCCCATAATTAGCAGGAACTGCAACAGACCTGTGTCAATTCCTAATACTATATCTTCTCCAAACCACGATACGGACGTTGGCAAGCCTTCAACATAGAGACTGTGAAGCGGGGCTCCGCTAGCCAAATCCCACAAGCCCACAAGATCAACATGTTAATAGTAGAGCCAGCTGAGAGCGAACTGGACATTGCCGCTTAGGCTTTCAAGTATTGACTGAGATGGCAAGAGAATATAGGATATGCCTAGATCGAATTTCCACCAGTTATGTGACGTAGCCATAGGCGCACCTATGGGCGGAATCATCTTGTTCATCTAGATTTTTCTGTAGATTGGAGGTACAAATATCCATGAAGAACAAACCATATCAAACGTTACAACCCGAGATTAAAAACGCCATAGATGCAATCGTCAAAAGCATCAATGCCGGTCAGACCATCATTTTCTGCGGCGCGGGTATCTCGCGAGATTCCGGTTTCCCAGTCGTGAATGATTTAGTCCCCTATGTGCTCTTAACACTCTGCACCGGCCTCGATGAGATCCTGTCCATCTGGGTCAGCCTGAAAACCATCGCAAATGCTAAGCAACGCCAACATAAATTGCAGCAAATCATCGCAAAGAAGATGAAAGTGTCACCGGAGGTTATTGACAAGATTATCAATGGCCTGCCGTTCGAGGCCTTTATGGAAACTTTACGCGATACTAGCAAGATAGATGCATTATTCGAAATCTATGATGCGGAGGCATACGAGCCCCGTGTAGAGCCCAACACCAACCATATGATGCTGGCTAGGCTTGTTGCCACCGGCAAGGTCAGAACCATAGTGACCACCAATTTTGACCGGCTCATAGAAAAGTCCCTGGAGCAGCAAGGTAAGCTTGCGGGTCTTGACTATGACGTTATCTACAGGGAGGAGGATTTCGAGCGTATCGATTGGGTGCAGGACCGCTGTCGCCTGATCAAGATCCATGGCAGCATAGATGATAAGCAGGCCATGGCCATCACGCTGAGCCAAGTTGCCAGGCAAGAGCTCTCCGTGGCTAGGGCGGCTATCATACGCCAAGTATTTAGACTGGGAGATCACCAAGAAGTGTTGATCCTGGGCTACAGTTGTTCGGATGTATTCGATCTATCCCCGCAGATTGAGGCACTAACGGATAATCTCAAGAAGGTCTGTCTGGTACAACACTCCGACAGCCCTAAAATTGAAAACATCCGTAAGCAGGAACAGAAGAACCCATTCAAGGCATTTGACAACAGCACCCGGCTGTTTATTAACACCGGTGATCTGGTCGAAGCACTCTGGAAAGTAACCCTGAAGGCAACTTATGAGGATCACAAGACCCTTAAAACCACTGCGAACTGGAAATCTAGAGTGCAAGCATGGTATGTAGACTCTGTGCACACCCATTCTGGGGCAATCAAAGATATTATACTTGGACTGATCTTAGATATCATTTGTGAGTGGCGAGCGGCTATAGGCCTGTATGAACGTGTACTCACCTATGTCAGGGGGCATGTAGATGGACAGCTTGAAAGGATTGCACTGGGAAACATGGGCGTCGCCTATAGAAATCTCGGTGAGTATGGCAGGGCAATCAAGTTCAATGAACGATCCCTGGAGATATCCCGCCGGATCGGGGATGTAAAAGGTGAGGGTAAAATCCTAGGAAACATGGGCAACACCTATAGAAATCTCGGTGAGTACCACAAAGCGCTCGAATTCCATGAAAAAGCCCTAGAGATATCTCGTCGCATCGGAGATGTACATGGCGAAGGCAGTGATCTGGGTAATATAGGTAACGCCTATTGTGATCTCGGCGAATACCGCAAGGCAATCGAATTCTATGAACAAGCCCTAGAGATCTTCCGCCGCGTCGGGAATGTGCGGGGCGAGTGTAACACTCTTAGCAACATAGGCAACGCCTATCAAGATCTCGGCGAGTATCGTAAGGCGATCGGGTTCTATAAACAGCACCTTGAAATCACCCGCCAGATTGGGGATCTACGGGGTGAGGGCAGTGCCCTGAACAACATGGGCAACGCCTATAATAGTCTCGGCGAGTATCGTAAGGCGATCAGGCTCTTTGAACAGGTTTTAAAGATAGATCGCCGGACCGGGAATGAGCAAGGCGAGGGCAATGATCTGGGCAACATGGGCAACGCCTATGCGTCAATGGGTGATAAAGAAAAAGCTGCACAAGCTTTTACTCAGAGCAAGGCTATCTTTGTTAAGCTTGGACAACTGCATATGGTGAGTAGAATCGATGAGATTATGAACCAAGTCGGCCAATAATCCCAAAGTACAATTCAAATATCAACTGTAGCCATGGCCAGTTTTCTCGCAATATGACCTCAGGTATACTCTTAATTCACCTCCCAGTGAATCATGCTATATAAAATGGGAGAATTTTTGTTTTTCCACTTTTATTCCTCAGACCTGGGGAAGGGATGATAAACGTGCTAGTTCTTGAAATTTTACCTTATGACTTTTTATTGCATGGAGCAGGATTGCACATTCGTCAGTTTAGTGCAACGCTGTTTCAGATCACCATACCGAGTTCCTAATCGTAAACTCTAGAAGGTTTACTCATTGTATGCATTCATCAAGCAATGTATAATTAGCCATACAGGCGGATCATTTAGCTAATTAGAAATCTACAACATGGCGACAACAGAACATACCATAAATGATGCTCTTGACCTTATCCTGTAATCAGTAGCATCACTGTCTAGAGTCCAGCCGTTATTTCAGCATACTCCTTTGGGGGTACTTCCTTTCAACGAGCTGGGTGGCCTAACTTCGTCAATGTTACGACACAATGTTAACAAGAATATCCCATTCAGTTTAGCTTTGAATAAGTGATATTTGTAGTCTAGCTTTTAAGCAGGGTGTCGCAGGTTCGAGACCGATACGGCCTATATCACACTTTAGCCTACTAAAGCATATTAAAGCCCACAGGTAGCCATGAAAATATTATGCCCCTTAGTTCTTTGTGCTTAGCCTCTTTGCCTTCGCCTCGAAGAGTTTAACTACCTGCTCTCGCAAGTGCCGCTTGGTAATTATCCGTAATAAAAAGAATCAATCTACATAGGTAGTTTTATGTTCGCCGGAAAGACCAATGACGAAGAACGCGTAGGGCCTATCAACATATCTGGCAATTACCGGGTTATGTGGTACCCCTCTGGGGCATATGACGGCGGTCGGTTTATCAAAGATATACCTTTCATGTTCTTTGCCCATATCTATTGAAATTTCCGCCCCCAGGTAATCAATATTACTCGGGTCAGTACCAACGAAAACCAGTACTTCATCGGTGGGATGGACATGTGCTCCATCTGAATTCCCCGGTCCGCGATGCCAGACACCGGGTGACTTATAGAATCCCCAGGTAAAGTTAAGCTCCAGCCCTTCTAAATCCTTGCCGTACATCCATATCAGGCTGTCCGTATTTCCCGGTCCAACCTTCATACCATCCGACGCTACTTTTTCAAATTGTGCTCTTTCTTCCGGTGTCAGCTTATCCGGAGACGTTGAAAAAGGTTTCAGGGGTTTTACCAGGTGGTCGTATTTATGACCGTACGTAAGGGTTTCCGGGGTGACTTTAATCCTTTTCTCCGAGAAAGAAGACACCATGGACGGCCCTCTACCGCCCTCGGCCTGCGCCTGCCGCATCTGCTCTATCCGATTAGCCGGTATCCCATCCCCCATCCAGGTTGTCGTAGGCTCGGCGCCCAGAGAAAATATCATAAAGCTATAGCCTATCGGATTTGTGACATTTTGAGTAATCGACGGGCAATGAGGCACACCGGCGGGAACGATGACGACCGTGGGTTTGTCAAAGGTATGTGCTTCCAGTTCTTCACCCAGGCAATACGTAATTTCCGCTCCCAGATACTCTACGTTGTCGGGGTCGAGGCCGACGAAAACCAGGGCTTCCGGATAAGGGTGTATGTGAGGGTCCATGCCGGGATGCCAGTCACCCAGGCCGGTATAGAATCCCCAGGAAAAATTGAGCGGCAGCCCCTCCAGGTGCTCTTTGCCGTTCAGCCAGTAGTTGCTATCGGCGTTTCCCGTGTTTTTAAAACCGGCGCCATCCCTCATCATCTGGGGTATCGAGGCTATGCTTAGAGGTTTTAGCAGATGCTCGTATTTTCCCTTTGCCATTTTTAATTACCCTCCTTGGATATTTAATGATTACGGTTTATTGTTATACGGTTGATCATAACGATTAATCTACAGCGGTGGTTTTGTGCTCGCCGCCCAGGGATATCAGATAGAATGCGTAGGGTTTATCTACCCACCTGACCACTACCGGATTATGCGGCAATCCCTTAGGGCAAACAACGACGGTGGGTTTATCAAAGATATACCTTTCATGCTCTTTGCCCATGTCTATCTCAATCTTCGCCCCCAGGTAATTAATATCATTCGGGTCAAGGCCGGCGAAAACCAGGACTTCATCGGTGGGATGGACATGCGCGCCGACGCCGCGGTGCCAGATACCGGGTTTACTAAAGAACCCCCAGTTGAGATTCATTTCTAATCCCTCCAGGTCCTTACCGTAAAACCACGCCAAGTGGTCGGCATTGCCCGGTCCCAGCTTCTGTCCCTTTTTAGCCATTTCGTCAAATTGCGCTCTCTGCTCCGGGGTCAATTTGTCGAGGACCATCTGCCCCCGCTGCGTTACCATGCCGTTTTTAAGCGGTTTAATCAGGTGCGCGTACTTACCGGTTGGTTTCGTCGGGTTCTTTTTCAGCCTCTTCTCCGCAACATAAGAGGTCATCGGTATCTGTCTCCCGCTCTTGGCCGCCGCTTCCTGCATCGCCTTCATCGCCTCCTCCGATACCCCTTCACCCATCCAGGTTGTCGTAGGTATGTTGCCCAGAGATGCCAGGTAAAAACCAAAACCCTTGGGACTCCAGACCTTCCTGGTCGTTAACGGACAATGGGGCATACCGGCGGGGACGATGACGACGGTGGGCTCGTCGAAGGTGTACGCTTCCTGTTCCTCACCCAGGCATATCTCGATTTCCGCCCCCAGGTAATTCAGGTTGGCGGAGTCGAGACCGACAAAAACGAGACATTCCGGATAGGGATGCGTGTGAGGGTCCTGACCGGTGTGCCAGTCGCCGATGCCGCTATAGAATCCCCAGGTAAAATTAAGATTTAGTCCTTCCAGGTGGTCTCTGCCGTTCAGCCATACGATGCTGTCAGCATTTCCCGGTCCGTTGGCAAATGCGCCCTTCGGCATTTCCAGCTTCTTCATTACCTCCGTATCCATGCCGCCAACACTCAGGGGTTTAACCAGATGTTCGTACTTTCTGTTCGCCATTTAGATTACACTCCTTTGCTATTAAGGATTATAATTGACCCGCCCCGGTAATTTGGTCTATTTGGTAAATCAGCATTTTCGACATAATAGCTTTTAGGGCAGGTGATCGATAATCCAGAGAACTATGTGGTCAGATGTGATTATACCCCTTTCTCCACTACTCAATCAACATCTTGGCTTCTTTCAATGCCGTGATTATATCCCGGTGCAGTGATTCATCCCGCAGTTTAGACCAATATAGCCATTCTCCCATGGACTACCGCGTTCAATAAAGAGGGTTTCACTTCCAGCCGGTTAAGCCATTTCCTTAATGCCCTGGCAGTAAATTCAGGGCCATTATCCTAGCGAATATGTTCGGGGATTCCCCGGAATATGAGAATATTAAAGCTAAATCTGATTAGTGTCAATTTAAGTCGAACTTGAATTTCTTTCAGGACAATAATATTATTCCACGTAAACCCTATTTTGTTGGGGAAGGAGCTGCTACCGTCTTGGCTCAGGCTTGCTGTTGTGACGGTATTCTTCCTCAGGGTTCGTCTACTTCACCAATAATTAGTAACATGATCTGTTCAAAACTTGATAATGAACTTGACAGAATGGCACGACAATATCGATGCGTTTATACAAGGTGCGCAGATGACCTCACTTTTTCAACGGATGAGGAACTATTCCCTGAAGCCATAGCTAAAAATAAAGAGGGCGGTAGTATTGTGCCTAGAGACGAATTAGCTCGCATAATCATTGGTAACTGGTTTACCGTCAATAATACCAAAGTAAAGCTACGAAGATATGATACACGGCAGGAGGTTACAGGTTTAACCGTTAATAAAAAGGTTAACGTAAGAAGAAGGTATACCAAGCAGATTAGAGCCATGTTACATTCATGGGAAAAATATGGTTTTGAACACGCGCAAACAGAATACATTGCTCGGCATCATGTTAGGAAGCACAGGAATCCTAGTAAAGATAACCCGGATTTTAAAGATGTATTGCACGGTAAGCTCTGTTTTCTTAAACAAGTGATAGGAGAAGGCAATCCGGTATATTTAAGGTACAATAAACAGTTTCAAAGATTAATGCTACTCGATGAATACGTTGCTCAACAAGACAACGTAGACCATTTATCTCGTGGGTTGATACTGGAAAAATTGGTTGAGAGACTATTTACGTTACACGATTTTGAAGTGACAAAGGGTTTCAGACGTAATAGAAACGGAGAGCAAATTGATGGCGCATGTAAACATGATAGTAGGTATTATTTAATTGAATGTAAATGGGTATCAGAAGTATCAAGTCATAGAGAACTAGATTCACTATCTATGGAAGCAAGCCGATCTGCAACTGGTACCATGGGGCTCTTTATTTCTATTAATGGTTGGTCAGATGCTGCTTTATTTGTAATGAGACAGAATATTCACAAAAACGTCATCTTGATGAACGGGGATGATATTGAACGTGTATTCAAAGATAGGATTAGCTTGGTTGAACTATTACGAGCCAAATTCAAACACTTTAGTTTATGTGCAGAGCCATATTTTAGTGCCAGCCATCTTCTTTGAGCTCCATTTTCCGTAGCTATTCAGTAACTAATTCTGATTAGTGCCAAATTAGTGCCATCTATGATAAAAGCCCCCCATGCAATAATAAACATGAGGGCTTTTTTAGATTCAAAATATGGTGGGCGGTACAGGACTTGAACCTGTGACCTCTTGCGTGTGAAGCAAGCGCTCTAACCACTGAGCTAACCGCCCGAAATCGTGCCTAACTTGTCCGCAAACCCCGACGAAAATCCACCAAAGCAAGAGGTCTTTTTCATCACCTTCCGCTTGAAAATCCCCCTCTCGCTTCGCTCTTGCTGATAATTATATATGATTGGCGTTTCAACGGTCAAACGGCAAGCCGGATCCTAACATACTTTACCCCTTGAGGATGACCGGCGAAAATGCTCTTTTCAGAAAAGATGTGAGAATGCCAGGTAATAGACGTGAACCGACGAGAGTACTTCAACTTATGTAAACCAAGCATTGGTGTTCAGATTGTCGTTCAATCGTTCAGTCGTTCAGTCATTCAGGTGGTCAGTCTTTGCCCCGGGATCTGACGGCGGAGACCGTAGGTAGTATTACCTAAATGATTGGGGAGACGCTGTTCCAAGGAACTGTATTGGTACGAGTGATAGGCGGTGCCTGCGGGGGGTGGGGGAGGGCAATCGGAAGAGTGAATATGGTGGAAAATCATATCGCGTATCTCGGGCTGAGGAGAGGCAGGGAAAATTCCAAGAGTAATATCCATGAACAGAAGCTTGGCCCATTCAGCGGCGTAAAGGTCCGCCAGTCTGAGTACGTCACTGACTATATTTTCGGGTAAGCACTTCTTGAGACAAAGGTGATGGAGGGTAACCTACCAGCGTTCGCAGTGTAGCCTGTTCAGGTGCGTTCTCTACCGTGGTCGATATCCCCCTTATCAGGCAGATCACATTTCGATGAAATGTATAGCCAACGTCACAAAAAGAGAGTTGTTAAAAATACCGGAAAGACTCTAACTGCCGCTGGTCTATAAGTCGGGGGAAGGTCAGTGGGCCCCTTTTATAATACCAAACTCATGATTGCGGTAACACTGAAGGTATGACTATGCATAGAACAACGGATGTCTTACCCTAGACTTCGTTTTCAAAAGCATATTAGGCTCTATCCTATGGCAGGAAGGTGCCACCTTAACCGAGTCGTACTATTATGTGAGCGGTAATGCCATAAGTCCAAATAATACGCCCACTTAAGCTACCGTCTTCTAATGTGACTAAACACTTTACCTGACCACACGAGCTAGGTTTAAAATACTTACAGATAGAAAGGTCCTCCTGCGGACAAATGGCAATATTATGGCTATAAAACCGAGATATTTCCAATAAAAGGTAGCCGGAAATATTTACCTTTGACCACTATTTGTGTTATTATTTGTTATAACATTACATCTAAATAGTTATCCGATATGTGAGGACAAACAACTATGAAAAAGGCAGTCGTTACGGGGGGTGCCGGATTTATAGGTTCACAGCTTGCCGAGGAGCTTACGATAAGTGGATATCACGTCGTTATCATTGATGACCTCTCCACGGGTAAGACGGATAATATAGATAGTCTGCTTCTGAAGAAAAATACAAATTTTATCCAGGGGACCATTACTAACCTGGACCTCCTTTTAGAAGTTTTTGAAAATGCTGAATATGTGTTCCACGAGGCAGCCATCCCCAGTGTTCCCCGGAGTATCGATAACCCGCTCGCTTCCCATGAAGCCAACATAACCGGAACCCTGAATGTGCTTATGGCTGCCAGGAATAATAAAGTCAAGAAGGTCATATACGCATCCTCCTCGTCAGTCTATGGAGATACCCCTACCCTTCCCAAGAAGGAGGATATGCTACCCGGGCCACTCTCCCCCTATGCGGTAACCAAGCTTGCATCGGAATATTACTGTAAAGTCTTCCAGGAGGTGTACGGCCTTGCTACCGTCTGCTTGAGGTACTTTAACGTATACGGGCCGAAGCAAGACGCCAATTCCCAGTATGCGGCTGTCATCCCTAAGTTTATTAAGAATATCAAGGCAGGCAAGGCGCCTGTCATCTTCGATGACGGCAATCAAACCCGCGACTTTACCTTTGTGAAAGATGTCACCAGGGCGAATATCATATCTGCCGAAAGCGATGCCACCGGTATCTTTAACATCGGTGGAGGAAAGAAAATCACCATCAATGATGTAGCCCGACTCGTTTTAAAACTCGCCGGAAGCAACCTTGAACCGGTTTACCAGCCGCCGCGTCCCGGCGATATCAAGCATAGCCTGGCGGATATCGGCAAGGCGGTGGCTATCGGCTACAAACCGCAATATAGATTAGAAGACGGTCTGAGAGAAATGAGCGGGGACTTGTATGAAACATAGCTTGGATGATGCAACGGTCTGTATCATCGGCCTGGGGTACGTGGGCCTGCCTCTGGCCGAGGCATTCGCCGGGAGTATCAAGGTTATCGGCTACGATAACGATAAAAATAAAATAAAAAAACTGAACGAAAATAATAGAAACCGGAATTTTATCTTCACCGGCAGAAGCGAGGAAATAAGTAAAGCCGATTTTATAATTATTTGTGTTCCCACCCCGGTAACCGAGTCCAAAGAACCTGATTTATCTTACATTGAGAGTGCAGCCAGGATTGCCGGTCAAAACATGAAAAGGGGGAGCATAATCGTTTTAGAATCGACCGTTTATCCCGGCGTCACTGAGGAAATAGTCAAGCCGATTCTAGAAAATGAGTCCGACTTGAAGTGCGGCGATGACTTCAAGATCGCCTATTCTCCGGAAAGGATTAATCCCGGTGATAAACAGCACACCGTGGACAGGGTCACCAAGGTGGTTGCCGGCATGGATGATGAGACTACCGAACTCGTCGCCGAACTCTACCGCAGGGTAGCTCGTGATGTCTTTATCGCCAGAGATATCAGAACTGCCGAGGCCGCCAAGGTGATTGAGAATATCCAGCGTGACCTGAATATTGCCTTAATGAACGAACTGGCCATAATATTTGGGAAAATGGGACTGAACACCAAAGACGTTCTTGATGCTGCCGCCACCAAATGGAACTTCCATCGCTATTCTCCGGGGCTTGTGGGCGGACATTGCATACCAGTCGACCCCTACTACCTCGTATTTAAAGCCAGAGAACTGGGCTATGAGCCCCAGGTTATCCTGAGCGGACGTACCATAAATAACTTCATACCCAAGTATGTCACTGATATGACCATCAAAGCCCTGAACGATACAGGTAAAAACATCAAAGGTTCTAAAGTACTAATTATGGGCCTGACTTATAAAGAAAATATTCCTGATACCCGCGAGAACCCGGCGAAGGAAATAATAAAGGAGCTTAAAGAATATAGCATTGACATATCTGGCTATGACCCCTTGCTCAATAATGTTGAACAGGAATTTGGTATAAAAGTCTTATCAAGCTTAGAGTTTGTTTCCAGTATTGACTGCATAATATTAGCAGTAGCCCACGATATTTTCTCAGAAATAACCTTGGATAAGCTCAAAAGCATCATGACCACCAACCCGATATTGATCGACGTAAGGGGATTTTTTGAAGCTACTGAAGCAGAGCGAAAGGGATTTCACTACCAAAGCCTATGAGACAAAGTAATGAAGTGTTAGAATAAGAATAGATAGTAAACATCGATATTCTTATCCCGTGAGAGACTGATGAGCGAGAATACAAAAAAGCAGGTTATGGGTACAATATCAGTTCCCGTCATAACTATTCGCCCCTCACGAGCATGGGTGCCAATTAACTTCAGGGAACTGTGGCTCTATCGTGAATTACTCTATTTCCTTACCTGGCGCGAGATTAAGGTGCGCTATAAACAGACAGCACTGGGCTTTGCCTGGGCAATCATTCAACCATTCATGATGATGATAGTATTTACTCTCTTCTTTGGCAATCTGGCGAAAGTTCCTTCCGAAGGAATCCCATACCCACTTTTTAATTACGCTGCCTTACTTCCCTGGACCTTGTTTGCTGAGGGCATAAACCGCTCGAGTATGAGCATGGTTCAGGATGCCAATCTAGTCCGAAAGATATATTTCCCCAGACTGGTCATGCCCATTTCCGGCATTCTTTCCCCCTTGGTTGACTTTGCCATTGCCTTTACTATTCTGGTGGGCATGATGTTCTTTTATGGCTACGCTCCTACGGTGAATGTGCTCTGGCTTCCAGCCTTTATCCTGCTGGCGTTGTTGACCGCTTTGGGTGTGGGTTTGTGGCTCTCAGCGATAAATGCTAAATACCGCGATGTTCGCTACGTAATACCATTTTTGACCCAGCTCTGGCTGTTTGCCTCACCAGTAGTTTACTCGTCAAGCCTCCTGCCAGAGAAGTACCAAATAATATATGGGCTTAATCCCATGGCTGGAGTAATTGAAGGCTTCCGCTGGACTCTTTTAGGCACCCAGCCACCTGGCCCTCTGTTAACTATCTCTGTTCTGGTGGTAATAGTGTTGTTGATTTCAGGAGCATTCTATTTCCGACACCATGAAAAAACCTTTGCTGATGTGGTATAAACAAAATGAGTGATATCGCCATTCGAGTAGAAAACCTGAGCAAACGTTATCGTATCGGCCAGTTTGTGGGCTACCAGTCTCTGCGCGAGAGTGTAGTGAATTTTATCTCTGCCCCTTTCCGCCGCTCCCCCACGGCTGGGCCTCGGAATTCTGATTCTGATTATATCTGGGCACTCAAGGATGTCTCCTTTGATGTCAAGCAGGGTGAAGTGGTCGGAATTATTGGCCGTAATGGGGCTGGCAAGACTACCTTATTAAAAGTTCTAACCCGTATTACTGAGCCTACAGAAGGCTACGCTGAAATTCGCGGTCGGGCTGGTGCTCTACTGGAGGTGGGTACTGGCTTTCACCCCGAGCTTACCGGGAAGGAGAATATTTACCTGAATGGTGCTGTCCTGGGGATGAAGAGGAGGGAGATTGATAGTAAGTTTGCCGAGATTGTAGAGTTTGCCGGGGTGGAAAAATTCATGGACACGCCGCTGAAACGCTACTCCAGTGGCATGCAGGTTCGCCTTGCCTTCGCTGTAGCCGCCCACCTTGAGCCAGAGGTTCTCTTAGTGGATGAAGTACTGGCAGTAGGCGATGCCGAGTTCCAGAAAAAATGCCTGGGCAAGATGGGAGACATTGCCCGGGGCGGACGGACAGTTTTATTTGTCAGCCACAATATGTTCAGCCTTCAGAACCTGTGCACCAGGGGGATTTTACTGGAATCAGGGAAAATTACTATGGATGATAATATCAACGCCGTTATCAATAAATACCTGGACCTGGGTAAGGAGCAAACCGGAGAAATAAATTGGCCTACTCCCGAAGCTACTCCCGGTAATGAACGGGTACGTCTCAAAGCCGTCCGCATTGTGTCTGGAGGTAAGACTACCGGAGAGGTGGATATCTCAAAGGAATTTCGTATTGAGATAGACTACTGGAACCTGAAACCCAATGAGCGACGGCTCATCTCCTTAGGTCTGAACAATTCAATGGGCATCACCGTGCTTACTTCAGCTAATTTCCCCTCTGCTTCTCTCACTCCAGACCCGTGGTGTGAACGCCCCTATCCTCAGGGGTTGTTCCGCACATCTTGTGTTATTCCCGGTGGCTTCTTGAATAATGGTCAACACAGCATATCCGTATTTATAAATAGGGCAACAGCCAGTGAGAATATAATTGCTATTAGAGATGCCCTGCCATTCACGGTCCAGGACACCGGAGAGATGCGAAAAGAGTTCACTGGGCAATGGGTGGGCGCGGTGCGTCCTCGCCTGGACTGGCAGACTCTTCAACTTGATAATATGGAAGGTACATTATGAACCCTGAGCTACAAAAGGGTGTGATTTCTAATATCGACCCGACATTGACGGTCTTCCATGTGGGTGGACGGGGTGATATGGGCCCGGTTGACCGCCTGCTTCAGTTGGGTCAGAGCCTGTCGCTTTCAATCTTCGAAGCAGACCTGGAGTCTGGAGATAGTTCTTGGAATGATTACGAGAATCTGATTGCAGATTACGCTAATCGCTATGGCATAAAGCTCTCCGTTATACCAAAATGCCTTTCAAATTGCGTTGGTAAGAAGGAATTTCATATAAACGTAATGCCTGATTGTAGTAGCCTGCTTAAAATGAGTCCACAGGCAAAGAATTACACGCGGATGGACAGGGGTAAGTATAGAATAATTTGGGGTGAAATATGTCAGCCTACCCGCACTATTGAAATTGATGTTACCACTTTGGATGAATTGTATACTGGCCGTGTTATTGAGATGCCGCATTTTCTCAGCATGGATGTTCAGGGGGCAGAATACGAAATTCTAGAGGGGGCATTAAAATTTCTTGAAGGCGATTTGTTGGGTGTGGTTTCAGAAGTAGAATTTCGTGAGCTTTATGATGGGCAAAAACTATTTATGGACCAATATAGTCTTCTTAGAGAACACGAGTTCAGCCTCGTCGAACTTTATAACTCCGAGTATTGGTTTTCCGGACCCATGGTTGGTAAAGGTAGTCTGGTCATGTCGGAGGCATTATTCTTGAGGGATTTTCAATACTTTATTAGAAAAGATAAGGAACCGGCTAGGTTACTATCGAATCTATCGAAGCTGGCAATAGTGGCTTATTGCTTTGAACGGAAATCCTATGCCTTCGAAATCCTTGAATATATTATGAATAATTTACGCCCTGAATGGGATGCTTTAGCCAATCAGAGTACCAGTAAATATCTACGTGTCCTATCAGACTTTTATCGGGAGGTCACAACCCTACGACCGCAGTTGGAGAAAGTACCTACTTATTCGGAATTTATGGCGAAGGACTCAAGTATTTTGCCAAGGCGTAAATCAATGCAAAGAGTCAAAACTGCCCTCAGTTTAGCTTATAATTTAAACTTAAAAATGATTTTAGAGAAATTGAGAGGATTTGTAAAACAAACGTGACTGGCAATAAAAAAGGGCGACCTTATTTGAGTATCGTCATCTACACTCGAAATGACGAGCACGGCGGCAACACGCTGCGACGTATGCAGGTATCCCTCAGTGGCTTACTAGAGCAACTGGAGAAGCACAGGATTGAATCTGAATTAATCCTGGTGGACTGGAATCCTCCGGTGGATAAGCCCCTGCTGAAGGATGCTCTGAAATGGCCTGGCAAATTAAAATACTGCACCATCCGTAGTATTGTAGTATCCCCCTCAATTCACCAGAGATATGAAGGTTCTGACAAGTTACCAATGAATACAGTGGTCGCATATAATTGTGGAATGAGGCGAGCTCGCGGGCAATTTGTTTTGCCAGGCAATATTGACTTACTTTATTCAGATGAGTTGATGTCTTACATTGCCACCAGAGGCTTCAAGGAAGATGAGAGGTATCGGCTTGACCGCTGCGACGTGGATAGAAATGTGGTTCAGTGTAAGACACTTAAGGAGCAGTTAGGATATTGTCAGGAGCATATCATGAAAATCAACTCACCTCTACATGTTGGTGCCAGAAATGGTTTGCCTAATTTGCACACCAACGCCGCTGGTGATTTTCAGTTAATGTCACGATATTACTGGCATTTACTGCGCGGCTATCATGAAGCCGTAATTACTGGCGGGTATGCTGACGGGCTTTTGTCTTACGCGTCTTATGCAGCTGGAGTACGGGAGGTGGTCCTAAATAACCCGATGCGCATTTACCATATCGACCATGATGACAAGTTCACTGACAGGATAGAAAGCACCAAGCTGCCTCTGGAAAAATGGCTATCGCCGCCTTTTCTGCCGGACTGGTTAAATAGTAAGATAATCGCAATATATCGTAAGTGTTTGTCAAGAATGGGTTATAAAACAAAAAGTGTCGTTCACGGCGTGCCGACTCTTGAATACTCGGAATATCAAAGAATGTGCCGGGATATTGTAGCGGGCAAGCGTCCGTATGTTTTTAATGACGAGGACTGGGGTCTGGGGCAAGAATCTCTGGAAGAATTTGTTCTCAACAAGGCTGAATGGGATAAGGAATATGAAAGAAATTAATAAAGTTCTTATAACCGGCATCACCGGCTTCGTCGGCAGCCACCTGGCCGATTATATCCTGGCGGGCTTCCCCAAAGTTAAAGTCTTGGGTCTGGCGCGGTGGCGCTCACCGACCGACAATATTAAACACATCCTTGATAAAATCACTCTGGAACCCGGTGATTTATCAGATCTCCCCTCGCTGAAAGACGTTATCACAAGGCAAAAACCGGACGTCATTTTCCACCTGGCGGCGCAGTCATACGTCCCCTACAGCTTTACATCACCGATAGTAACCTTGAACTCCAATGTTATAGGGACCTGTAACTTACTGGAAGCTGTCAAACAATTGAAGTCCGCGGATAAATACGACCCGGTAATTCACGTGTGCAGTTCATCCGAGGTTTACGGGCAGGTGAAAAAGGATGAGGTCCCCATAAAAGAAAGTAACCCATTCAGGCCGGCTTCACCCTATGCCGTCAGCAAGGTGGGTGAGGACATGCTGGCTTTTCAATACTGGCTGTCCTGGCAGATAAAGACAATAAGGACCCGTATGTTTACCCATACCGGCCCCAGGCGGGGCGAGGTCTTTGCTACCTCAACTTTTGCCAAACAGATTGCCGCTGTTGAGGCGGGACTGGCGCCACCCGTGGTCAAAGTCGGCAATCTGGACAGCGTCCGGACATTTCTGGATGTCAGAGACGCCGTGAAGGCATACTGGATACTCGTGAACAAATGCCCTCCGGGTGAGGTCTATAACATCGGCGGGGTCGAGACGATGACGGTGGGCGACATGCTGAACAAGCTTCTCACACTTTCCAGGGTGAAGAATATAAGAGTCGAAGTTGACTCCGCGCGTCTAAGACCCTCGGATGTGACGATGCAGATCCCCTGCATTGATAAATTCGTGGCCGCCACCGGCTGGAAGCCGGAGATTAAGTTTGATAAAACCTTGGAGGACTTGCTGGACTACTGGCGGGATTATTTTGAGAGAGAAAGGCGATAGGTCGTCATGTTAAATATCGACCTGTACCGAAAATTATATCTGGCTCGAAGGGCTGAAGAGAAAATACGCGAGCATTATGAGGAAAACGACATGAAGACCCCGATGCACATGTCTATGGGGGAAGAAGCCATCGGCGTAGGGGTTTGTCATGCTCTAAAGACGGAAGACCAGGTTTTTGCTACCTACCGGTCTCACTCCATATTTCTGGCCAGAACGCAGAAAATAGACGATTTCTTCGCCGAGATGTTCGGGAAAGATACCGCCCTGCTGAAAGGAAAAGGCGGCTCCATGCATATGTCCGCGCCGGAATCGGGGTTTATGGGCGCTTCGGCTATCGTAGCCAGTATTATCCCGGTTGCGGTAGGAGCTGCTTTCGCCAACAAACAGGCTGGCAACGGTAAAATCGTTACCGTATTTTTCGGGGATGGTGCTACGGATGAAGGCGCCTTCTGGGAGAGCATGAACGTTGCCTGCCTCATGAAGTTACCCATTTTATTCGTCTGCGAAGATAACGGACTGGCCGTCCATACCCCGGCCTCACAAAGGCAGGGATATAATTCTATTACCGATATTATCTCCGGGTTCAATTGTAATGTAATGAAAGAGGTTACCACCGATGCCGAGGTCATTTACAAGCTGACCGGCAAGGCAATCAGGTGGATAAAAACAAAACAGCAACCCTGCTTCATGCATCTGAAATATTACCGTTACCTGGAACATGTCGGCGTTTACGAGGATTTCGATGCCGGCTATCGTTCGAAAAAAGAGTTTGAGGAATGGTATAAAAAAGACCCGGTCAGTTTGCAGAGAAATAAGCTGTTACAGCAAGGCGTCACCGAAGAAGAAATCACCAGGCTGGAAAAAGAAATAAACAATAAGATTGAAAACAGCATCAGGTTAGCTAAAGAAGCGCCGTTTGCTGACGCGAGCGAAATATATAACGGGGTTTTTGCCCGATGAGAAAAATTACCTATTGTGATGCGCTAAATGAAGCCATGACGCAGGAGATGGCCAGGGACCCCCGTGTTTTTGTCTATGGCATAGGGGTACCGGATCACAAGAACGTATTCGGCACCACTACCGGACTGTTGGAAAAGTTTGGCCCGGAGAGGTGCTTCGATACCCCGCTTAGTGAAGATGCGATGACCGGTTTCGGATTGGGGGCGGCTATCAACGGCATGAGACCCGTCCATATTCATATTCGCGTGGAGTTTTTACTCCTGGCCATGAACCAGCTGGCTAATATGGTTTCTTCCTATACGTACGGCTCCCGAGGATGTTTGAATGTTCCCATGGTTATCCGGGCTATTATCGGGCGGGGCTGGGGACAGGGTTCCCAGCACAGCAAAAGCATGTATTCGGTTTTTGCCCATATTCCCGGCTTGAAAGTCGTTCTGCCGACTACTCCCCGTGACGCTAAGGGACTGCTCATCTCGGCTATAAGAGATAACAACCCGGTGATATTTATCGAGCATCGCTGGCTATACTGGCAGGAGGGCGAGGTCCCGGAAGAGCCTTTTACTATACCGCTGGAGGGCGCTCAACTTTTACGCGAAGGTAAAGACATTACCGTGGTGGCGACCTCCTGGATGAACGTGGAAGCCCTCAAAGCCTCGGAGATATTAGCTAGAAGAGGAGTTAGCATTGAAATAGTCGACCCTAGGACGATAGCGCCTTTCCATGATGAACTTGTTATTAAATCGGTAGCTAAAACGGGCCGATGTATCGTGGCGGACAATGACTGGTTGGACTGCGGCTTCAGCGCCGAAGTAGCGGCCAGGGTTTCCGAAAAATGTTTCGGCAAGCTGAAAGCTCCGATAGTCAGGATAGGCTTCGCGCCAACACCCTGCCCTACTGCAAGACATCTGGAAAATGAGTTTTATCCCAACGCCGTTAATATCATCAGAACTATTGAAAAAATGCTGGGGCTGGAGCCCACTGACCTGTCGAAAGAAGACTTTTACAGTCACGAGAGGAGATTTAAAGGCCCGTTTTAACCGGGAAGAGTCACGTCAACAGGAGCGGGATAAGCCATTATGGATTTAGCTCTAAAAGGTAAATACGCACTGGTTACCGGCGGCAGCCACGGCATAGGTAAGAGTATTGCCCTGGCCCTGGTTGAGGAAGGCTGCCATGTCGCGGTTTGCGCCCGGGATAAGGCGCGGGTAGAAAAGACAGCGGCAGACTTGAGAGCCAAAGATATCAAGAGTATAGGCGTACCGGCTGATGCCATGATTCTGGACGACGTTGAACGAGTAATGAAAACCATCATCGACGCCTGGGGAACAATCCATATCTTAATTAACAACGTAGGCGGCGGTGGCAGGTGGGGAGATGAGCAGGTGGAAAAGACACCGGAAGACGTATGGCTGGATGTTTATAACAAAAATGCTCTGGCGGCGGTCCGCTTCACGATGAAGGCAATCCCGTTCATGCGGCGGCAGAAATGGGGCCGGGTGGTTACCGTCAGTTCCATCTACGGTCGCGAGGGCGGCGGACGGCCCTGGTTTAACATGGCTAAAAGCGCCGAGATCAGCCTGATGAAGACCCTTGCCATGAATCCGGCACTGGCCGGAGACGGCATTACTTTTAACAGCATTGCCCCGGGGAGTATTATGATACCCGATACCGGTTGGGAACAGGAACAAAAGAAAGACCCTGAAGCATTCAAGAAAATGGTGGAGAGCCAGTTTCCTCTGGGGCGTCTGGGGACTCCAGAGGAAGTGGCGAGTGTAGTTGCCTTCCTCTGTTCGGACAAAGCAAGCTTGGTCAGCGGCGCCTCGATACCTGTGGACGGGGCGGAAAGCAGGAGTTTCTAGCGCATGATAGCAGCTGAAATTTTGAAGAGCTTTATCAGGAAAAAGGTGCTCGTTACCGGCGGCACCGGCCTTATTGGCCGGCAGGTGGTAGATATTTTGAGCCGTGTCGGCGCCCGGGTTAAAATCGTTTCTCTGGACAAAATAAAGGTAAATAACAAGGCCGACCATGTTTTTGGTGACCTTACTGATTTTAAATTCTGCAAAGATATAACCGGGGATATGGATTTTGTTTTTCACCTGGCGGGCATCAAGGGTTCTATAGAGGTTACTAAAGCCAAGCCCGCCAGCTTTTTTGTGCCGCTTTTGATGATGAATACCAATATGCTGGAAGCCTGCCGGATTAATAAGGTTCGAAAAGTCGTCTATACCAGTTCTATCGGCGCCTACGCCAGCACCGAGGTCTTTAAAGAGACGGAAAACCTTGACGGGCCTCCTATGGATATGTTCCCCGGCTGGGCAAAGAGAATGGCTGAACTGCAAATTCAGGCATATAAAATCCAGTATGGTATGGACAATTTCTCCATCGTCAGGCCATGTAATGTTTACGGCCCGGGTGACAATTTTGACCCGAATAACGCCATGGTCGTGCCCACCCTGATGTACCGGATATACCACAAAGAAGACCCGGTGGTGGTCTGGGGGGACGGCAGCGCCATACGTGATTTTGCCTACAGTCGGGATGTCGCCGAGGGGGTAATTCTGTCCCTCCATTACGGGACAGGCTCCGGCTTCGTCAACCTGGGCAGCGGCCAGGGCTATACCATAAAAGAGCTCGTAGAGACACTGCACAGCTTGATTGATTTTAACTATAAGTTTGATGCCACCAGGCCGTCAGGATTTCCCCGCCGGGTGATGGATATCTCCCTGGCCAGAAAAATGATTCATTATAATCCTGCGACGTCGCTGCGGGACGGTCTGAAGGAGACCTGGGACTGGTTCTTGGAAAACCAGGATGAGTACCTGAATAAAGCCAACTACTTCAAAGAGTGATGATATGGAAGTAACAAAAACAAAACTTGACGGCGTCCTCCTGATAAAGCCCCCGACTATCTTCGAAGACTTCAGGGGCACTTACGTGGAGACTTACAATGAAAAACTGTACCACGAGGCCGGCATCAAGGTTAAATTTGTCCAGGACGATATTTCCGCATCATCGCAGAACGTCCTGCGCGGTATTCACGGCGATAGTAAGACATGGAAACTGGTCTCCTGTCTTTATGGGGAATTCTACCTGGTGGTGGCCAACTGGGACAAGGCGTCCCCCCAGTTTGGCCAGTGGGAATCTTTTACCCTGTCAGACCGGACCCGTCTGCAGGTGTTGGTACCACCCAAGTTTGGTAATGGGCACCTGGTTCTGAGCCAGCTGGCCATCTTTCACTACAAGCAGAATACCTACTATGACCGCGCCGGCCAGTTTACCATTCCCTGGAACGACCCTAGACTCAATATCCAATGGCCTGTTAAGAACCCGATACTTTCTAAGAGAGATGGGGGTAGCGGGGATGTTTAGCGGCGCGAAAGTCCTGGTTGCCGGCGGTGCCGGCTTTGTCGGCGCTAACGTGATAAACCGTCTCTTGTCCCTGGGGGCGGATGTTCGAGCGACTGTTCACCGCAAAGACCCGGTTATCCTGGATAAAAGAATCAAATATCTCAAATGCGATTTGACAAGGATGGAGGACTGCCAGAAGGCCGTCCGCGGCAGGGACTACGTATTTTTATGTGCCGCCAGTACCTCCGGGGCGGCTGTCATCGCCTCGACGCCGCTGATCCATGTCACCCCCAATGTCCTGATGAATTCGCAGATGCTGGAGGCAGCCTACTTTGCTAAAGTCAAAAAGTTCGTCTGGCTTAGCAGCAACGCCGCCTACCCGCCCACGGGCGACCGGCCGGTGAAAGAAGATGAAATGTTCGACGGTGACCCGTACGAAACCTATTTCGGCGTGGGCTGGATGAAAAGGTACACGGAAATTCTGTGCCGGATGTATTCCGAGAAGCTGAAAAATCCCATGCCTACAGTGGTTATCAGACCGTCTAACATCTACGGCCCGTACGATGACTTCGATTTCGCCACCTCGCATGTCATGGCTGCTTTAATTAGACGGGTCGTCGAAAGGCAAAATCCCTTCGAAGTGTGGGGCACTGGCGACGACATCAGGGACTGGATTTACATTGACGACTTTATAGACGCCTTGATGCTGGCTACGGAGAATATTGACTCTTATAACCCGATAAATATTGGTCTGGGCAAGGGCTACAGTATCAAGAACGCTCTACAAATGATGCTAGAAATTGACGGCTACACTGATGCTCAGGTCATTTTTGACCCTTCTAAACCGTCTATGATTCCTATAAGATTAATTGATATCAGCAAGGCCGAGAGCTTTTTGGGATTTAAGCCCAAAACCAGTTTGAGAGAAGGAATCAAAAAGACAATAGCATGGTACCGAAAAACATGCTAAGATAAAGGCGCCAGGTAGGTTTTTATGATCATTAGCAGGACTCCATTTCGCATCTCTTTCTTCGGAGGCGGGACAGATTATCCGGCGTTTTATGAAGAACATGGCGGAGCTGTTCTCAGCACCACAATAAACAAATATTGTTACATTACCTGCCGCTATCTGCCACCATTCTTTAATTATAAATACCGCATACGTTATTCCACGCGTGAAGAGACGCAGACAACCTCGGAGATAAAACATCCTTCGGTGCGCGAGTGCTTGAATTATGTAAATTTAGGCGACCGTGGCACTGAAGTCCAGCACAATTCTGATTTACCGGCGATGTCAGGGGTGGGCTCCAGCTCCGCTTTCACCGTAGGCCTGCTTAATGCCCTCTACGCCCTGAAAGGACAACTGATAACTAAACGGAACCTGGCACTCGAAGCTATCCATGTGGAGCAGGATATCATCAAAGAAAATGTTGGCTCACAGGACCAGACAGCCGCGGCTTTTGGCGGGTTCAACAAGATTGAATTCGGCGGGGTACGCAAGGTATGGGTGCAGCCGATAACTCTGGAACAGAGTAAAAGGGATTTTCTGCAGAGCCATCTTATGCTGTTATTCACCGGTTTCCCACGAAATGCTTCGGAAATCGCGGCGGAGCAGATAAAAAAGACTCCGGAAAAAATCAGCGAATTGAAACAGATGATGGCCATGGTGGAAGATGCTGTTAATATCCTCAACAGTAATCAGGACAATTACACGGATTTCGGCAGGCTTTTACACGATACATGGATGTTGAAGCGCAGCCTGACGCCACACGTCACCACCTCGCAGATTGATGAAATTTATAAGGCGGCCAGAAGCGCCGGAGTGCTTGGTGGAAAGTTACTGGGCGCTGGTAGCGGGGGGTTTTTGCTGCTCTTCGCCAAGCCGGAAATGCAACAAAAGGTCAAGGAAAAATTGAACAAGCTTCTATATGTGCCGTTTCAGTTCCACGACATGGGCAGCCAGATAGTCTATTATGCCCTTGAGGACAACTATTGATTAATATTTAGAGGGACAAGGGTAAAAGATGATGAAGGAAATAATCATCAGGGAACTGGAAGAAAGCGCCAATATCAAAAAGATGGTGGCCCAACATCTGTCGGATAAAATAGCCGAAGCTGCTCAGATAATCCTGAATGCCTATAGAACAGGTAAGAAGGCGCTCCTAGTGGGTAACGGCGGCAGCGCCGCCGACGCCCAACATCTTGCCGCAGAGTTCGTCGGCCGTTTTAAATTGGCAAGAGCAGCCTTACCAGCCATCGCCCTGACCACCGATACCTCCATCTTAACGGCTCTGGCTAATGACTATGGATACGAAGCTATTTTTAGTCGTCAGTTGGAGGCATTAGCCAATGCTAAGGATGTTCTTATTGTAATTACGACAAGTGGCACTTCACCAAACATATTGAAGGCTGTTGAGACGGCACACTCAAAGGACGTTATTGTGATAGCCTTGACCGGGAAAAACGGTGGTAAGTTAAAGGATATGGCAGATTTAACAATCATGGTCCCCTCAGACACTACGGCAAGAATCCAGGAAGCACATATTACGATTGGGCATATTATCTGTCTTTTAGTAGAGAGGGAGTTATTTGATAAACCGAGCGGTATTCCTCGATAGGGATGGGGTTATTATTCAGGAACCACCACACTATGCGCATAAAATAAGTCAGCTTGAGTTAATACCGAAATCGGCTGAGGCCATCCGGTTACTTAATGAAAATGGATTTACGGTTGTAGTTGTCTCTAACCAGGCAGGCATCGCCCGCGGTTACTACGGGGAGGAAGATGCAGCCTTATACAATCAGGCGTTAAAAGAAAAATTGGCAAAAGAAGGCACTCATATTAATGCCGTATATTACTGTCCTCATCATCCGGAGGCAACAATAGAGAGATATCGGTTAGACTGTGACTGCCGGAAGCCCAAGCCGGGGATGCTGATAAAGGCAGAAAAGGAATTGAATATAGATTTGAAGCAATCATTTATGATTGGCGATAAACTTAGTGATATAGAAGCGGGGGAAAGGGTTGGATGTAAAACCATAATAGTGAGAACAGGCTACGGTAATGATGAGCTGAAAAGTAGTGATGTTGATTGTAATTACATTGCTAAAAACCTATATGACGCCGTGGCGTATATTTTAGGTTTATCTCAATAACTCGGAGGTTAAACCAAGTTGATAATGGACTATAGTCGATTGAAGTCAAAGTTAGCGGCATGGGTTCCTCCAGCCCTACTTAACGTGGCTGTGAAGAAAAGCCTGCCTAATCTGGCCGGCGACCGTGACATTGAGTGGTCATGGGTGTCAGCGCAAATGCCTGATGGGCCGGGATTAGCGCTCGATTTTGGTCCTGGAGGTAGTTTCCTGGGGCTTATTGCGGCGCAGCGAGGGTTCAAGGTAACCGCGGTCGACCTCGGGCCAGTCCGATGGTATTATGCGCATCCCGGGCTTGAATTTATTCACGGCGACATTTTGAAGCTATCCCTGCCAACAAAGCACTTCGACCTGGTAATTAGTTGTTCGACATTGGAGCATGTTGGCTTGGCCGGGCGATATGGCGTTACCGAAAACAGTCCCAATGGCGATATCGAGGCCATGGCCCGCCTCAAGGAATTGATGAAGCCTAGCGGTGTAATGCTGCTTACCATCCCTGTGGGGCAAGACGCTGTCTTTGCTCCCATGAGTCGAGTCTATGGGGCACAGAGACTGCCCGGGTTGCTTGAGGGCTATACGGTAGAGAGAGAGGACTTCTGGGTCAAAGATAACCAGAACCGGTGGGTGCTGGCTGAAAAAGAGGATGCCTTGAATTTTAAGGCTTCAGGGGGTTCGCGGAAAGCGCTCAGAAATATTTATGCGCTGGGTTGCTTTGTCTTGAGGGGTAGATAGAATAGAAGTGGTAGGGAAAAGGAGGTACGCCATGGAAAAAGCACTGGTTGCAGGCGCGGGTGGCTTTATCGGGAGCCATCTGGTTAAGAGATTGAAAGATGAGGGTTACTGGGTTCGGGGTGTGGATTTAAAATACCCCGAGTTTGGCGAAACATGCGCAGATGACTTTGTCATCGGTGATCTGAGAGACCCCGTCATTTGTGAGAAGGTCACAAATCAGCCGTTCGATGAAGTGTACCAGCTTGCCGCCGACATGGGTGGCGCCGGTTTTGTCTTCTCCGGGGACAACGATGCGGACATCATGCACAACTCAGGCCTGATAAACCTGAATATGGTCGAAGCTTGCTATAAAGTGGGTGTTAAGAAAATATTCTATTCCTCTTCGGCATGTATGTACCCGGAATATAACCAGATGGACCCGGATAACCCGAAATGTTCGGAGGATTCGGCCTACCCGGCGTCCCCGGATAGTGAATATGGTTGGGAGAAGCTGTTCAGTGAGCACCTGTATCTGGCATTCAGGCGAAATTATGGCATGGACGTGCGCATAGCACGTTTCCATAACATATTCGGTCCGGAGGGCTCATGGAAAGACGGACGGGAAAAAGCGCCTGCCGCCTTCTGCCGTAAAGTCGCTGAAACTCGCGGCGGCGGAGAAATTGAAATGTGGGGGGACGGATTACAGACCCGCTCTTTCCTTTACATCGACGAGTGTTTAGAGGGCGTCCGGAGATTAATGAAATCAGATTTTACCGGGCCGTTAAATATCGGCTCGGAGGAAATGGTGTCCATCAACCAGCTGGCGAAAATGATAATGGATATCGCCGGGAAGAAGCTTTCAATTAAGCATATTACTGGGCCTCTTGGCGTTCGTGGACGAAATTCAGATAATCGGTTGATAGAGGAGAAATTGGGCTGGAAGCCATCTGCACCCTTGCTGGAAGGACTGAAAATAACCTACCGCTGGATAGAAAAGATGGTGGAGAAGGATAAAAAGGCAGGAAAATAGGAGGATAATCTATGCACACCATCTCCGTGTTTGGCCTGGGTAAACTGGGATTTCCGATAGTGGCCTGTTTTGCCAGCAAAGGCTATCGCGTCATCGGTTATGACGTCAACCCGGAAACGATAAAAGCCGTAAACGCACGGAAGCCCCTCATTTATGAACCGGGGCTGGCCGAGTTGCTGGCGAAGCCCGGGGACTTATCCGCGACCGCTGATTACAGGCAAGCTGTAAAGGACTCCGAAACGACCTTTATCGTCGTGCCGACACCCAGTCAGGCAGACGGCAGCTTCTCTACGAAGTATGCGGAGGCAGCGGTCAAGCAGATAGCCGAAGGCATCAAAGATAAAAACGCCTTTCACCTGGTAGTTCTTACCAGCACCGTTCTCCCCGGGGCCACGGAGAACCGGATTAAAACCCTGCTGGAAGATATTTCCGGCAAGAAATGCGGCCGAGACTTCGGACTGTGTTACAGTCCGGAATTTATTGCCCTGGGCAGCGTTATCCGTGACTTTTTGAATCCCGACGTAGTCCTTATCGGTGAATCAGACAAGAATTCAGGAGATATATTAGCGGATATCTACCGAAAGGTATGCCAGAATAACCCGCCCATTGTAAGAACGAATATACACAACGCTGAATTAGCCAAGATTTCGCTCAATGCCTACATCACCATGAAAATAACCTTTGCCAATACACTGGCAGAAATAGCGGAGAAAATCCCCGGCGGCGATGCTGACGCCATCAGCCAGATGCTTGGTTTTGATTCCAGAATAGGCCGGAAATACCTGAGTGGCAGCCTTGCCTATGGTGGTCCCTGTTTCCCCAGAGATAACAAAGCTTTTGCTTTTGTCGCCAAACAGCTTGGATGCCGGGCAAGGCTGGCTTTAGCTACCGATGAGGCGAATCAGGAGCAGGTCAAGAGAGTAGTCTCCATGATTGAAAAAAACCTCGATGCGGTAAAGAGTAAGAAAATTGCTTTCCTGGGTCTAACCTACAAGCCAAACACTGATGTAGTTGAGGAATCCGCCGCCGTTAAAATAGCGCTTAATCTAAGACAAAAAGGTGCCATACTTTCTGTTTATGACCCGGCCGGAATGGATAACGCCAGGAAGATTATAGGCGAAAATAGTATCAGTTATGCTGCCTCAGCAAAGGAATGTATACAAGATGCTGATTTTTGCATCCTTGCTACACCATGGAACGAATTCAAGAATTTGACACCTGATGATTTTACCTCGGCTATGAAGTACCCTGCGCTTCTAGACTGCTGGCGTCTTTTTGACCGCCCTGAGTTCAGCAGAAAAATGAAATACCTCGCTATAGGATTAGCCAGCAGTAACTAACTTTGTAGTCTTTATATTACAATTAGTTCTTACTACCTCGAAAGATCACCAATGTAGAAATAGAGGGAAATAGGTTAAAGCAGAAGCGAAGTCCTCGGCAATGTTGTTATTATGATAAAAAAAGAAATGACGAAGGCTATCAAGGAATACTGGGAGAAATGTACCCCGATGAGCTTCAGCCCAGAGGGGTGGGACTACGAACAGAAGAGGAAGTTCCGCTACGACTTGCAGGACTATATGCATGAATCATTCCGCTTTGATGATTGGACGGGTAAAAAAGTACTGGAAGTTGGTTGTGGCTCAGGAATAGACACCATGGAATTCGCCAGGCACGGGGCCATCGTCACAGCGACTGACATCACCGATAACGCCGTCACTCTTACCCGAGAGCTGGCAAACACCGCGGGACTGAACGTCAAAGTGGTACAGACGTCGGGGCTTGACCTGCCCTTCCCTGATGCCAGCTTTGATTGCGTCTATAGTTATGGAGTGCTGCACCACATACCCGAAGTGGAGAAGGCATTGGGTGAGATAAGCAGGGTGCTCAAAAAGGGCGGCTCTGTTATGGCTATGCTATACAACAGGGATAGTCTGCTATACGCCTATAGTATCATCTACCAGCATGGTATCAAAGGCAGGCTCCTCCTGGATGGTCTCTGTACTGAGCAGGATTTGGAGGCAAGATACTCAGAGCGGATAGAAGGCTGTCCGTATACGAAAACCTACACGAAAGAAGAAGCCAGGCAGCTATTTTCTAAATGGTTTGATAACATCGAAGTAACAGTGCGGTACAATGCGGTGGACACGGACGAACAGAGGAAGGTGAAGCTGGGGCTGGATGATAAGTGGGAATTAGGGTGGCACCTCGTGGTCAAGGCAAAGAAAAAGACAGCGTAATGATTGTGTGCAAACAACATAGCATTACCAGGCGGAGATGAGATAAAATAAGTTACGTTAAAAGCAGAGCTTAAGTTTCTATGTTGACCATATTCTCAATCCCAAAACCATTCGAAGGACATATCGGTGTTATCCAGACCAATGCTATCCAGAGCTGGGTGCGCCTGGGTCCGGCATGTGAGGTAATCCTGCTCGGCGATGAGGAGGGTGTGGCCGAGGCGGCATTAAGACTCGGGGTAAGGCATATACCTGAGATCGAGCGCAATGAGTATGGGACACCGCTGGTAAACTCGGTGTTTGATTCTGCTCAAACCGCAAGCAATTACCAGCTTATGTGCTACGTTAATGCCGATATAATTCTGATGAGCGATTTTCTGCCAGCCATTCGTTTGGTCCAGAAACAGCCTTCCCTGCTCATCGGCCGGCGGTGGGATATCGATTTGAAAGAGCCTGTGGATTTCAATAGTCGTGATTGGGAGGCACAACTGCAAGGCAATATACAAACAAGGGGTGTCCTTCACGGGTCTTTCGGGATTGACTATTTTGTTTTCCCTCGTGGCTTTTATGGCGATATTCCCCCATTTGCCATTGGACGAACCGGTTGGGATAACTGGCTGGTCTACCGGGCACGTTCCTTAGGTGCTTCGGTAATTGATGCCACCAGGGTTATCACTATTGTCCATCAAAACCATGATTATTCACATCATCTTATGGGGAAGATAGATGTTTGGAAAGGACCAGAGGCGGAGCGAAATCGTAAACTTGTGGGTGGAAATGAGCGCGCTTTTGGTATTAACCACGCTACCCACATCCTCACCCGACAAGGCACAAAACGGGCATTGTCAATTGAGCACCTTTGCTATCGACTGAGCGCTATACCGGCCTTGATTCCATACCTGCGTTTTCTCAGTTTGCCATTAAGTTTACCGTTGAGAGCCCTGTTAATATGGAAGAAGCTGGTGAAATACATATTCCGCAGGTAAGCTGTAGCACATCGCTGTTCAATGTCAGCTAACTCTAGGAGCTAGATAGAATCTGTATCGCCTTGGTTAAAATGCCATCTGTATTGGTGGCTAATAATCTGATTGCCAAGCTCATTTTTATAGCATATAAGCGAAATTTTCGCCGCAGGATTTGGTAAAAACCCCAACCTTAATAGAGTCTTCTCATAAAACCCACCTTTGACTGCCCAGGTTGAAACAAAATTAACTTTCTTTGAATGAAACTCTTCAAGTGAAGCAGCAACTAACTTCCTGAATACGTCCGAACGGTCTTCAACAGTCAGGAAATCAACGATAAATCTGTAGACCGTCAGCGATAATGGGACACAAATAGGGCTACTAAAACCGTACACTCTAGACAGGTTGGCACAAGCTCCTGATGAGGTAGTAGACTAACCTCAATATAGAAAGGAGCTAATGTGTCCCAG
>Ga0315547_1000733_pt1 | contig 29619 bp, 27 predicted proteins | sample SalMarSW160240MG_2_FD_202542 | JGI IMG/M metagenome (GOLD analysis project Ga0315547, IMG submission 202542) | Salt marsh sediment microbial communities from the Plum Island Ecosystem LTER, Massachusetts, United States - Salt Marsh Sediment SW1601-240 ...
TGATACTTGTAACTGTCAAGCTTTATAATATAACCAGTGGCAGGATTCTGACAGATACAGCAGTTTACAATATCAGTATCGTTAAAGAAGAGTCACGCCCTGAATACACTTATAATATTCCGCTCAGGGTTGAAAGAGGAGTTGACTATATGGCGGAGGTCAAAATACTGGACAGGCTCCGGACGCAGGTAATACAGGCATTTATCCCGTTTAACACACTGTCGTATAATAATAAATACAATTTCAGGGCTCAGGGACATTTTATTAAGAATGAACTTTTCAATCCTGTATTGAGAGAAAACGAATATGTTAACCTTATTTATCCAAGAAATCCTGTTGATTCTATTTATGTTTCATTTTATAAACCATTAACAGGTATTCCTGATCCTCCATCAATGCTCCTTCCGGAAAAAACTCTTGATTATGAACCGGATACTGTTATTGTATTTCCTTACTCCGACACTCTACCCATGATGTTCCCGCAAAAAGGTGTATACCTGTGCACGACAGATAGGGATATCAGAGATGGTTTCACTTTTTATAATTTCGGTGAGACATATCCTTCAATGACTACTCCTGAGGTGATGATAGAACCTCTTGCTTACCTTTCTTCACAGGATGAGATAGCATCTTTAACCTCGAGCCCGAAACCAAAAGTTGCACTGGATGAATTCTGGATTAAATGCGGAGGTAATGTTGAAAAATCGAGGGAGCTTATAAGGATCTTTTATACAAGAGTATATTACTCTAACTTTTATTTCACATCTTTTAAAGAGGGATGGAGGACCGAAAGAGGTATGATTTATATAATATACGGACCTCCCGATAAAGTATATAAGACCTCTGACGGGGAAAGATGGGGTTATCGAAAACCAGTCATAAAATCCTCATGGGGAGGAAGATACAGGTTAAAAGAAGATTATCTGTATTTCACATTCAAAAAAAGAAACAGTATCTCCTCCGATAACGACTATTATATCAGCCGCAGTGAAACACTTATAACTAACTGGGATCAGGCAATAGCAAGCTGGAGAAGAGGCATAGTTTACCGTCTTGATAATCCCGGTGATATATAGAAAAGATGATAAAAGAATCTGACTGTATTTTTGGTTTGCGGGCTGTTATAGAGGCAATCAGAGCCGGGAGACAGATCGATCGCTTATTGATCCGCCAGGGACTTCAGGGAGCCTTGTATCATGAAATGATGAATGAAGTTAAAAAGCATGATATAAGTTACCGTATTGTTCCGCCCGAAAGAATAGAAATGGTGACCCGGAAAAATCATCAGGGTGTTTTAGCATGGCTGTCATTAATTGAATATCAGAAAATCACTAACCTTCTCCCTGTGATATTCGAAAAAGGAGAAGATCCTCTTATTGTTGCTCTTGATGGTGTTTCGGATGTCAGGAACTTTGGTGCAATTGTACGTACCGCCAACTGTATGGGAGTGCATGCTGTTGTGATCCCCGAAAAAGGATCAGCCAGAATAACTGGTGATGCAATTAAAACTTCTGCAGGAGCTTTGCATTCATTCCCTGTATGCAGGGAAAAAAGCATTGTCAGGTCAATAGAGTATCTTAAAGACTCGGGACTGAAAGTGATATGCGGGACTGAAAAGTCGCAGTCAATGGTTTATGAAGTCCCTCTTACTGGTCCTGCAGTGCTTATCCTTGGCTCTGAAGACCGGGGGATAAGCCGTGAAATAACAGCCTTTTCCGATTACCAGGTCAGAATACCGGTTACAGGGACTATTTCTTCACTTAATGTTTCAGTATCTGCAGGGATACTCCTTTATGAAATAATGAAGCAGCGCACAGCCAGACTTATTCAATAATGCTTTTTATTCTTTCATCAAGCATCTGCTGATCTGTAGTAAATGAGGCTATTCCCGCAAGAGTCAGAAGGGTGTCGGGAGCAATAGTGCCTTCCCTTATCTTCTTTTCCCACCTGGAATGGACCGGAATCTTGCCATCCGAAGCAATTAATGATTTCTCTTCCCTGGTAAGTACAGGGAAGATATCACCACAACCCTCATCATGTGCTATCTCAATTAGTTCCTGCCCGGTAGCGGGAACATTCCGCGAAAGTCTTTCTGCCAGGCTTAGAACATTATCATCAACCTCCCAGAACTTTTCAATATGCGCATTCTTTGCTGATGAATAAAGACTGACTTCGTAGTTCTCATGAGTTCTGGATGAGAACCGGCCACTTAATTCTTTCCTGCCTGCTGCAGCAACCTTTGGGGGTATAGTTAAAACATCCGTTCCGGCCAGAAGTTCAAGTTGTGCATAATGTCTCAGACTTGCAGCAATAAGTTTTGTCTGCCACGGATTCTGAGCCGAAAGACCAGTCACCCAGTTCTGTGAGGCTATAACTGCCATCTCTCCCGCACCTGATCCATCACCAAGCTTATTATTAATCATATAGGCACCTATTCTCCCCATAAAAACATTCAGATAGTCTGGCCTGGCAACCTTTGTCACAATTACATTTTCGCGTGCACTGAATTCAAGAGTGAAATTGACTCTAACACCTGATTCCTTTAGCCTTCGCGCACCTATCAATCCTTCAGCAGTAAAAGGAACTTTGATGATAAACTGTTCAGGGCATATTTCATGATATCTTCTGCCATAGTATTCAATTGCTTTAATGTCATGGGCTGTATCTGTATGTAACTCAACACTTACGTACCCCCCGAATTTAAGAGCCAACCGTAATCCATGCCTGGAATTTAGAATAAAAGCTATCTCTTTTACCCTGTCTTCCGCAGGCAGATCCCTTACAATACTCTTTGCCTCTGAAATAAATGCATCATAAATACCTTTTTGTATCTCATTATTAAGAAGAGTATTATTAGTAGTAAGAGCACTCATCTCGGCTGTCCAGTTTTCTTCAGCTTCCTTCATGTCACCAGTATCGAGCCAGAGTTCTGTTCCTGTATTCCGGAGTGACTCCCAGAAGGGATCTTTCACACCTTTTACTTTTTTTTCACTAATATTCCTCCAGATAAAATCACTAATTCTGGTGTTCAGATCAGCCATAATATTAATTTTTAGTCCGAGGCAAAATTATACAAATTATTAACTTGTATTGATGTAAATTTTTAGCTTTACATGTCTTATATAAAATATGTCCAATGGAAAGATCTCTGATATTTCTTCTTCTCTGTTGCTCACAACCCGTTCTGACACAGGTTGATTTTGATAAATATTTTAATGATAGAGTATTAAGATTTGACTTTATGCTCGCCGGCAACGATCAGAAAACGGTTGTTTATCCTGTCGGGATGAAGGAAGAGCCATTCTGGGCCGGATCGAAAAGAAACCTTATTGATCCGTTTAATTATGGTAATTTTAAATATGAAATATTTGATCTCTCCGATAATATCCTCATTTATTCCAGGGGATTCTGCACCCTTTTTCAGGAATGGCAGACCACTGCTGAGGCTAAGATCATGGAACGAAGTTTTTATGAAGTGGCCACAATGCCCTTCCCAAAAAACAGGATCCGGTTTGTACTGAGCATAAGGGAGCGAACAGGCCTATTCTCCACACTTTATGATACGATTATAGATCCTGATAACTATTTCATAATAAAAGAGAAACCTGTTAATGTAGGAGTTACAAAAATCAATTTCACTGGAGAACCTGCTAATTGCGTTGACATTGCTTTTATTGCTGAGGGTTATAAGAAAGAGGAGATGGGAAAATTCATAGAAGATGCAAGAAAGATGGCAGAAGTGCTCTTCACAGACACACCATTCAGTGATTATAAGAGCAAAACCAATATTTGGGCAGTTGAAGCTGTGTCTGAAGATTCAGGTACTGATATCCCGGGAGAGGGTATCTATCTGAATACAGCTCTGAATTCAAGCTTCTATACTTTCGATCTTGACAGATACCTGACAACCCACGACATTAAAACTCTAAATGATTATGCTGCATCAGTTCCCCATGATAATATTGTTGTTCTGATTAATAGTACCCGATACGGTGGCGGCGGTATATACAATTATTACAGTGGAACCACAACAGGACATCCCCTGTCTCCAAAAGTATTTGTGCATGAATTTGGTCATGGATTTGCAGGACTGGCAGATGAATACTATTCCTCAGCCGTGGCATATGATGAGTTTTACCCTCTCGATGTTGAACCATGGGAACCCAATATTACTACTCTTGTTGATTTTGATTCCAAATGGAAAAACATCATATTGGAAAGTACGCCTGTTCCAACGCCGGCAGAAGAACAATACAGTAATGTTACGGGATTATTTGAAGGAGGTGGTTATTCTGCAAAAGGTATTTATCGTGCTGAAATGGAGTGCCGGATGAAAAGTAATGGCCCGAAAGGCTTCTGCTCTGTGTGCAGGGAAGCAATCAGAAAAATGATTGAATTCTACATTAATTAAAATAGTAGAGACGCACAAATAGTGCGTCTCTACTATTTATTTTTCCTGTCGATCAGGTAATAAATGACCAGGCTGAGGCCACCGAAAAAGAAGATCATTGATACATAATTCGGACCCGCCTCCAGAACATTCAAATAACTCAGTATTGCACCGACTATTACACCAATCGCAATACCCATAAAGAACATTCCCGTTTTCAGTACTATTTTACCCCCGCTGACAGATCCTCTGCCTACCTTTCCTGTATTGAAGAGGCTGGCATCTGCACCTTTCTCAATAAGTATCAGACGTTCTTTGTTACGTGTGGTGTAATAAACATACATTATACCAAATACTGTTGCAAACAATGCGATAAAAGCAATTAATACTTCCATGACTTTTAAAATTGGTTAAACACTCTTTTTTAACCTTTAGACACAGGTCCATAGAAAATGGTTACATAGTTAATGAAAAAAGTATTTGCAGCGGAATACAATGCGGATTATAAGTTATTTTTTATTGACCAGAGCTGATAATTTTCTATTTAAATCCTGAAACCGATTAATAATTTTATGCGTCAAAGTAACAGAATTAATAAAAGTGATTTGTTCAATATTGGAAATGTGCCGGAAGATAATATCAAGATTAGGCTATTCAGAGCAAGACAGAGAATGGCAGATATCCTCCGGAAAATTGAAAAGAAAAAAGTAATATACTATGAACCGACAAACTGAATATAACGAGGATCTTTTGAGGCAATACATTAATCCTGTGAGTATTGAGAAAGCCCCGGAGGGTTTCACATCAAAAACCATGACAAGGATTCATATTGAAACCAGACCTGCAAAAGTACATTACATGCTACGGACGGAAAAAATGGTTCCTCTAATTTCAGCTGCTGTGGTAGCCGTGCTCATAATTGCTGCAGTTCTTACCCCGGGGAGTGAGACTGGTACTTTGGGGATGTCGTTACTTGAGAAATTTCAAAATATCAGGTTAAATATTCCGGAACTAAAATTCAGTGAGCTTCCGGATTTAAACCTTCCGGTATGGTTGGTTTACATTTTTATTGGGATACCGATACTCGGACTTTTTGATAAGGTATTATCACTTTTGTTCAAAAGGCACTTCTAGTTCACCACCTTAGAATTCAATCCCTTGGCGTTTAACGATCTGCACATAGTCTGCAGTACTTCCACCAAACCTGTTTTTATCTCACAACTACCCTTTAAATGTACTATTAGTGCACATTGTTCGGCCTGAACCGAATCGTGGCCACATACCTCCACCAATGATTTGATAACATGATCAAAAGTATTTATCTCATCATTGAACAGGATAAGAGAGCCGGATTCCCCTCCTCTCTTCAGCTTATCGCCCTTATGTAACGTCCTCTCTTTCATTCTATATTTTCAAATAATTGCCTTGCAATATCAAGTGGTATTTCCCTTTTACCAAGCCATGCTCCTACTTTTGCCTCATGGTAACCGTTTCTGACAAGAAGGTCTGCATATTCTGATGCACTCTCAAAGGTAATAAATTTTCCAATCAGATAAACAATATTTCCTTCTCCTGTAGTATAAATATCCAGCCCACGTTTTCCTGCTATTTTTCTGATCGTTTCAATCATATCATCCTCAAGCGATTTTTCTGACCTCATAACCTCTACCCTGAAAGATAAAGTAGGAGGTATGGTATCTTTCTGATAATCGAATCCGGGTCCGGAGCCTGAAGAGAAAGGTCTTTTCCCCCACTCCTTTTCCAGAATTGCAGCCCGCTCAGAGGATACACGTTTGCCTCCATATAAAGATACAATAAAGGCATCTTTAAAGCCCTTCTGCTTAATAAATGCAAGTGATTTGCTGGCGTCAACAAACCTCCTGAACATCCCCGCATAATAATTGGTTCTGTCAGTACCGGTAACCCTGAAGCCATATACCGGAGTAATTCCTTTAAAATATGAAGGAGCTACCGGATTGCGGAAAACAGCAACCTGAATCCTGTAAACAAGCCCTTCAGGTATATCAGGATCTATCATAATCTTATCGTCGGCTGCATATACTGGATTTGAAACAATTTCAAAAATTGAAAAGACTTCGGTTTCTTTAGGGAATTTAACTTTAGCGTCAGTTTTAGCTTTTGTGGTATAAACTGAATCCTTTTTTATACTTGATACTGTATCAACTGCCATACCTTCTTTATCTTTTGAAACTGAAATATCCTGCACGTATTTCTCCTGCTGTGTTTCTGATCCTGAAATACTTTTCGGATATTTATCAATTCTGGTCGAATTTTTTTTACCAATTGAAGCCATTGCCTCATTATACCTCTGATCAGCTAACTTCTGATACGCTGTCGACATCTGCTCGATCTCTGATATTTGCTTTTCCAGCGCTGGTCTCTCTGATTCAGTAAGGCTTGCGAGTTCCTCTTTTCTCTTAACAACAATACCTTGAAGTGAATCAGCTTTAACCTGATAATCGAGGGCTTCAGCAATTAATTCTTCATAGTCTGATGGAAGAGTATCAGGTGGAATACCTGTTTTGTCAACCGGTTGCCTGTCAGTTTCAGTTTTCAACTCAGGTTTTTCCTCCGTTACCAATTCCGCATCTTTTGTCTTTGTACTCCCTGCCCTTCTGATTGCGGTTTCATTCAGTTGTCCTCTTCTTTCATTACACTGGCGTATATATTCCGCAACGTTAAACTCCCTGGCTGATTTTCTTCCTGATTGATCAGCAAAAACGTTGAAGGAATTTATTGCGTCAGCAAACCTTCCTGACATTTGCTGGGCCCTGCCGAGATAAAACCACCCGTCTGCAGGCACTGTTCTGATGACAGCCGCACCCTGGAGGGCCTGTTCCAGGAGTATCACCGCATTTTCCGGATCTCTGTTCAGCTTTACCAGGCATACTCCTGAATAGTATTTATATAAAGGATCTTTTGAATATACCACCAGTAGCTCGCTGAATTCATTCAATGCCACTTCGTAATCTTCTCTGGAAAAAGCTTCAAGAGCTGATTGCCGCGAAGGTCTCGACTGATCATCCTGCGAGTAGATGATACTTTCAGACAAAAAAGTAATCAGTACGATCAAGATACATTTTATCCATCGCATTCTTCCCTGACCGATTATGTAACCTTTTTTCACAAATAGCTTGTTTTCTGACTATTAACCTTACTTGCTCTACTAATATAGAACGTTTTTTGTTAATAACAATTGCAATATTTTTATCAGAATGCAATTCAAACTTCGTAAATTTACCACTAATTACAAAATTAATAATCGTATGACACAATTAAAAGAGGGAATAAAAGCACCACTGTTTGAAGGTACTGACCAGGATGGCAGGCTTGTTAAACTCAGTGATTTCGCAGGCAAAAAGGTAGTATTATATTTTTATCCGAAAGACAACACTCCTGGTTGTATAGCCGAAGCCTGCAATCTCCGCGATAATTATAACTCATTAATTGATAAAGGATTTGCTGTTGTGGGAGTAAGCATGGATAGTGAAAAATCGCATAAGGACTTCGCATCAAAATATTCGTTACCATTTCCCCTTATCTCAGATCCTTCAAAAAAAATCCTTAATGATTATGGAGTGTGGCGTGAAAAAAAATTATACGGGAAGAGCTTTATGGGAGTTGCCAGAACGACCTTTATCATTGATGAAAAAGGGATTATAGAAAGAATTATCACTGAAGTTGAAACGAAAGATCACTCAGCGCAGATTTTCAAAATATACCAATAAAATACCGGCAATATGAGCAATGAAAGAAAGGAAATAAACAAGGAAAAGCTTAAAGCACTCGAGGTTACACTGGGGAAAATAGAGAAGGATTTTGGCAAGGGAACCATTATGAAGCTGGGAGATCACGCAGTTGATAATATACAGGTGATCTCAACCGGTTCTATCGGGCTGGATGCTGCGCTGGGAATAGGAGGTTTTCCCCGCGGACGGGTTATTGAGATTTACGGACCCGAAGCGTCAGGTAAAACTACTCTTGCAATTCATGCAATAGCTGAAGCCCAAAAAAATGGCGGAATAGCTGCGATAATTGATGCGGAACACACCTTTGACCGTAACTACGCAGAGAAGCTTGGAGTAGATGTCGAAAACCTTCTGATATCACAACCCGATAACGGCGAACAAGCTCTTGAAATAGCTGACAACCTGATCCGGTCCGGAGCACTCGACATTGTGGTAATTGACTCAGTTGCTGCATTGACTCCAAAGGCAGAGATTGAAGGAGAGATGGGTGATTCAAAAATGGGCCTCCAGGCAAGGTTAATGTCACAGGCTTTGAGAAAACTTACAGCCAATATCAATAAAACAAATACTTCGTGTGTTTTCATAAACCAGCTCAGGGATAAAATAGGTGTTATGTTTGGAAACCCTGAAACCACAACAGGAGGTAATGCGCTCAAATTCTATGCCACAGTCCGTGTCGATATCCGCAGAAGCAATCAGATCAAAGAAGGAGAAGAGGTCATTGGAAACAGGACAAGGGTCAAAATTGTGAAAAACAAGCTTGCGCCACCATTTAAAAAGGCCGATTTTGATATCCTCTATGGTGAAGGAATATCCCAGCTTGGAGAAATCGTTGACCTCGGAGTCGACTTAGACATCATAAATAAAAGCGGTTCGTGGTTCAGTTATGGCGAAACAAAACTTGGACAGGGCAGGGATGCAGTTAAACAGATAATTAAAGACAATCCTGAACTGCATGATGAGTTGAAATCCAAAATAGCTAAACTGATCAGAAAACAATAATCAATATAATATCCAGACATGAATAGATCTCTTAGCCTTTTGATGATCCTGATCGTCTTTTCCTTTATTTCATGCAGACAAGAAGCTCCCGTCAGCCAGGAAACAACGCCGCAGTTAAATAACCAGCTGACTGAAGAAGAAAAAGCAGGAGGTGTGATGACTCCTGAAATCATGTGGAAATTAGGACGGCTCGGAACAGTCTCACTAGCCCCCGATGGGTCTGCTGTATTATACACAGTTACAAATATTGATTACCGAACCGAAGCAAGAATTACAAATATCTATAAAATACCTTCACACGGAGGTGATCCCGTACAGCTTACCAGCGAAGGAGGAAGCGCTCCCCAGTGGTTTGATAACGGAATGAAAATAGCATACATTAAGGAAGGTAATCTTATCACTATGAATGCTGATGGTTCAGGTAAACAGACAGTAAAAGGTCTGTCAGGTTTTGAAATCTACAGTATCTCTCCTGCCGGCAACAAAATATATTTTACAAGAAGGATTAAAATGAACCAGACTGCCATCGAAAAACATAACCTGCCAAACGCAAAAGTCCGTATAATTGATGACCTTATGTACCGCCACTGGAATTACTGGAGCGACTATTCATACAGTCATATATTTGTGGCATCTTTCGACAACAGAAGTGTATCAGGTGAAAAAGATATAATGGAAGGCCAGAGATTTGAATCACCATTGGCGCCATATTTTGATGAAGGAGAAATTTCGTGGAGTTCCGATGGAAAATATATTGCTTATACATCAAAAAGGCTGATCGGTAAAGATTATGCCAGAAGTACCAATTCAGATATCTTTCTTTACGAAGTATCTTCAGGGAAAGAAATCAATATTACCGAAGGAAACAGAGGATATGACAGATATCCCGTCTTTTCACCCGACGGGTCCAAAATAGCTTTTCAGAGCATGGAGAGAGATGGCTATGAGTCAGATCTTGACCGGCTGTTTATTTATGATATTGAAACCGGAATCCGCAGATGGCTCTCAAAGGGATGGGATTTTGATGTAGAAACCATTACGTGGGCCGATAACCAGACTCTTTATTTTACCTGTGCTTATCTTGGGACAACAGAGATATTTAAAATCAGCACTACCGGCGGAAACATAGTCAAAGTAACTGAAGGAGTCCATGACATGGGGCCTCTTGACCTTAAATCCGGAGTGCTTATATCAGGCCTGGTATCAATGTCTATGGCCCCGGAAATTTCAATTGTTGATATGTCAACAGGGCAGATTAATCAGATAACCAATATTAATAAAGATATATATGAATCGGTCAGGATGGGCAGAGTGGAAGAGCGATACATTATAACAAAAGACAATAAAGATCTGCAAATGTGGATTGTTTATCCTCCGGATTTTGATCCGGCAAAGAAGTACTCTGCTCTGCTGTTTTGTAATGGTGGTCCTCAAACACCAATAGGTCAGTTCTGGTCTTACCGCTGGAACTTTCAAATGATGGCAGCTAAAGGATATATTGTAATTGCCCCTAACAGACGGGGTAATTCCGGTTTTGGACAGGAATGGAAAGAACAGATCTCAGGTGATTACGGCGGCGCCAACATGCAGGATTACCTCGATGCTACCGATGCCATGGCTAAAGAACCTTTTGTGGATGAACAAAGACTGGGAGCTGTCGGAGCAAGCTATGGCGGATTTTCAGTCTTCTACCTTGCAGGAATTCACGGAGGACGTTTTAAAGCATTTATTTCCCACTGTGGTGTTTTCAACTTTACAAGCTGGTATGGAACCACTGAGGAGCTATGGTTTCCAAATAAAGACATTGAGGGTCCCTACTGGATCAGACCGGAAAGTTACCGTTTCTCTCCCCATTTAATAGTTGATAACTGGGATACACCAATACTCATAATAACCGGAGCTAACGATTTCAGGATACCCTTTGCACAGAGTATGGAAGCCTTTCAGGCAGCCCAGTTGCTTGAAATACCCAGCAGGCTGCTGTTCTTTGAGGATGAAACCCATTTTGTATTAAAACCGCATAATGCAATTATCTGGCAACGCGAATTCTTTGAGTGGCTGGAGACATATTTAAAGTAATCCGAGAACCTGTCTTACCTTCTCTCCTATCGACAGCTCCCCGTCGAGCCAGTGGATCTTCATACCCCTGCGCTCCATCCCCCTGAACCATGTCATCTGACGCTTGGCAAACTGGTGAATGGCTGTCTCAAGATCCCTGACCATATCGTTATAAGTCAGCTTGCCATTCAGATATAATGTAATGTACTTATATTCAAGCCCATAATAAATCAAAACATCAGGTTTAATTCCCTTATCCAGCAATTCTCTTACCTCATCAACCATACCTGCTTCAAGCCGTTGTTTCAGCCTCTCAGAGATCCTCCGGCGCCGGGTTTCCCTGTCTGACATCACACCTGCTACCAGAGAATTCAGCTCAGGAAATTGTGGATGTTGTTTCTCTCGCGCAGCATGATATTTTTCTATTTCAATAGCCCTGATCACCCTTTTTTTTGAATCCAGATCGGTCTTATTGTGAAGTTTTTTAAGAGACGATAGTAATCCGGTAAGTTCATTCATTGATTTCTTTTCAAGTTCTGTTCTGAGGATGGGATCAGGTGGTACCTTAAACATCCTGTAGCCTGAAACAATACTGTCGATATACATACCTGAACCACCACAGACAACAGGGAATATCTGCCGTTTTCTCAGATCATTATAGACTTTTATAAAATCACTTTGATACTCAAAAACATTGTATTTATATCCCGGATCAACTATATCAATAAGATGGAATGGTACACAATAACCATCAACTACATAATCATCATAGTCTTTTCCGGTTCCCAGATTCATATCCCTGTAAACCTGACGGGAATCTGCATTTATGATTTCTCCGCCGAGCTTCATGGCTACAGCAGCAGCAAGAGATGTCTTACCAGAGGCTGTTGGTCCCGTAATTACCAGTATATCATATTTTAAAGTCTTTAATCCGGGATTCATGGTGACAATACTGTAAAAGAAAGCAAGTTACCATAAATTTACTTAATTTTGCCGTGCGTGCAACCTGTTATGAAAAGCAATCCCGGCAATATCACAATTAGAAACAAAAAGGCCTCGTATGATTATGAGTTCCTCGAAAAATTTGTTGCCGGCATACAACTGACCGGAACTGAAATTAAATCAATAAGACTCGGAAAGGCCACTCTTGCCGATTCATATTGTTTTTTCAGGGAGGGAGAGCTTTATATCAGGGGAATGCATATAGCGGAGTACTGGTGGGGTAATCTTAATAATCACGATCCTTTGAGAGAGCGTAAGCTGCTTCTCACTGCCCGTGAATTGAAGAAGATTGAAAGAAAAGTAAAGGAGACAGGCCTCACTATAATTGTAATTAAAGTTTTTATCAATGAAAGAGGTCTGGCAAAAGCTGAAATTGCCATATCAAAAGGTAAAAGAGAGTACGATAAACGTCAGACTATCAAACGCAAAGACGCTGACAGGGAGATGAACCGGCTAAGAAAAGTATGAAATCAGAAATTGGGACTGAGAAGATATCTCGAGTAAAACCTGACAATATAATTCACAGCTTGGTCTGATGTATCTACAAGAGTGAATAAGTCAAGATCTTCGTTTGAGATGTTGTGTTCTTCCGCCAGCATCTCTTCTTTAATCCATCTGATCAATCCATTCCAGTATTTTTTCCCGACGAGTATAATTGGAAATTTTCCGATCTTTCTGGTCTGTATAAGTGTGATTGCCTCAAATAATTCATCAAAGGTACCGAATCCTCCGGGAAGAACTATAAATCCCTGTGCATACTTCATAAACATTACTTTCCTGATAAAGAAATGGTCAAAGGTTATCAGCTTGTCGGAGTCGATAAATGAATTTGGTCGCTGTTCAAAGGGAAGGTCAATATTTATCCCCACTGATTTGCCATTTCCACGTTTTGCACCTTTATTGGCAGCCTCCATTATACCCGGACCTCCGCCAGTAATCACTCCGTATCCATTCTGAGTCAGTTTAAAGGCAATATCCTCAGCCAGTTTGTAGTACTTATCATTGTAATGGGTTCTTGCTGAACCGAAAATTGATACACAGGGACCGATACGTGCAAGCTTTTCGAATCCCTCTACAAGCTCTGACAGTATCTTAAATACTCTCCATGAATCAGTAATATGTATCTCTTGCCAGGTTTTTTGTTTAAAAGCATCTTTAATCAGATCAGCCGGTTTCTCCATTTTGACTAACGATAAAAATTATTGTATCAAATATAGTTAAATTCTGGTGCCTTAAGTTCCGGTTTCAAAAATATTCCCGTATAACTTTCCTCGCATTCAACAAGTTTTTCAGGGGGACCTGAGAAGATAATGTTTCCCCCCTCCTTTCCACCTTCTTTGCCCAGGTCCACAATATAATCTGCCATTTTGATAACATCAATATTATGTTCGATCACAACCACTGTGTTGCCACGTGTAACAAGCCTGTTCAACACATCGAGAAGTACTCTTACATCTTCGAAATGTAATCCTGTTGTAGGTTCATCGAGGATATAAAGTGTCCTGCCGGTATCGCGGCGTGCCAGTTCTGTAGCAAGCTTAATTCTCTGGGCTTCCCCGCCGGAGAGGGTTGTTGATTGTTGTCCCAACCCTATATAACCCAGTCCAACATCCTGTAATGTTTTGATTTTATGATATATTGAAGGAATATTGGCAAAAAATTCGACCGCCACGTTAACAGTCATCTCGAGCACATCGCTGATAGATTTTCCTTTATATTTTACTTCAAGCGTTTCTCGGTTATAACGTTTACCATTGCACTCGGTACAATGAACATATACATCAGGTAAAAAATTCATTTCAATCGTTTTCATCCCTGCTCCTTCACATCCTTCACAACGCCCACCCTTTACATTGAAAGAAAACCTGCCGGCACGGAAACCCCGGATCTTCGCTTCAGTTGTCTGTTCAAACAGCTTTCTGATATCAGTAAAAACTCCTGTATAAGTGGCAGGATTTGATCGCGGGGTCTTTCCTATCGGAGACTGACTGACTTCAATCACTTTATCGAGGTGTTCAAGGCCTGAAATCTCCCTGAAGGGTAAAGCTGATTTGCCCGAATTATGAAATCTCTGTGCAAGCGCAGGATGAAGGGTCTGATTAATCAGCGACGATTTTCCGCTTCCGGAGACACCTGTAACACAAATAAATGTCCCGAGAGGCAACATAAGATCCACATTGTTCAGATTATGACCTGTAGCTCCCGTTAAAAAAAGAAATTTCCCATTGCCCCTTCTCCTGATGTCTGGCAAATGAAACTTCTTTTTATTATTAAGGTATGATGAAGTAAGTGTCTCAAAGTTTTTTATTTCATCAGGTTTCCCGCAGGCAACTACATGGCCTCCGTGACGACCTGCACCCGGACCCATGTCAATAATATGATCAGCTGATAGGATCATCTCCTTATCATGCTCAACAACGATGATCGAATTACCTGAATCCCTGAGCTGTTTCAGAGATGCAATCAGCCTCCTGTTATCCCTTTGATGTAATCCTATGCTTGGTTCATCAAGTATATATAAAACGTTTACCAGTCTTGATCCGATCTGAGTGGCCAGCCTTATCCTCTGACTCTCTCCACCTGACAGTGTTCTTGCACCCCTGTTCAGTGAAAGGTATTCCAGACCTACTTCAAGAAGAAATCCAAGCCTGTCCCTTAACTCTTTGAGAATCTCTGAAGCAATTTTTTTTTGTCTGCCCGTCATCCTGTCCTCAATATTGATCAGAAATGACGATAATTCCCTTATATCCATTGAGGACAGCTCACCGATATTTTTACCGTCTATCCTGAAAAAAAGAGATTCCTTTTTAAGTCTTGTTCCGTTACATTCCGGGCATGTATGATATTGAATATACTGATCCCTTAATCTGGTTCCGTTCTTCTTCCCGTTTATTGCCTCGATATTTCCGACAAAGTTGACCACTCCTTCAAAAGTCAGGAAATAGTTTGATGTCATACCTAGCGGAGTATTTGACAGCTTAAGCACCTCATCCGACCCGTAAAGAACCTTGTTCAGGGCATCTTCCGGAATATCTCTGATCGGAGTATCAAGTGTAAAACCGTTTTTTTCCGCAATAGCTTCAATCTGCCAGAAAATCCAGACATTTCTGTATTTTCCGAGCGGTACTATGCCGCCATTCCTGATACTGAGCTCAGGATCGGGGATAATTTTTTTCAGATCGATGCTGGATATTTCACCCAGACCATTACAGTGAGGACAAGCTCCCTGAGGTGAGTTAAATGAGAAAGTATGAGGAGCTGGTTCGTTATAGGATAAACCTGTAACGGGACACATAAGATGCCGGCTGAAAAAACGGGGTTCTTTACTTTCAAAATCAAGAACCATCATTACTCCATCACCCTGATCGAGCGACATCAGTACCGAGTCGCGGAGACGTTTATCGGTTATATCCCCTACCCTTAGTTTATCAACCACAAGTTCGATATAATGAGTCTTATATCTGTCAAGTTTCATTCCGGAGACCAATTCCTGTATTTCTCCATTAACACGTACATTGAGAAATCCTTTCCGCCGGAGTTGTTCAAATAACTCCTTATAGTGCCCTTTTCTCCCTTTGACCAGTGGAGCTAAAAAGTAGACTTTCCTGTTGTTGAAACGATTCTTGATAAGCTCAAGTATCTGGTCATCTGTGTATTTCACCATCTTCTCACCGGAAGTGTAAGAATAGGCATCTGCGGCACGAGCATATAAAAGTCTCAGAAAATCATAAATCTCTGTAATAGTACCAACCGTTGACCTGGGATTTTTATTTGTTGTTTTTTGTTCGATGGAGATCACAGGGCTTAATCCTGTAATCTTATCAACATCGGGTCGTTCCATACCGCCTAAAAACTGACGGGCATAAGCTGACAGGGTTTCAATATAACGTCTCTGACCCTCTGCATATATAGTATCGAAAGCAAGTGATGATTTGCCGCTTCCGCTCAAACCTGTTATTACAACAAATTTATTATGCGGGATAACAACATCAATATTTTTTAGATTATGAACCCTTGCTCCAAGGACTTTTATTTCGTCGCTCATCTCTAATTTATGCCTTCAAAAATCAGAATTCAATCTCAGTCATTTCAATATTACGCATTCCTTCAACGGGGAGCTTTATCTTATATTCCTTGCCTGGCCTGGGGATAAAATATGGTTTCCTGAGCCATGGATTCAGATATTTCAGCAGTTTATAATTTGTTCCGTGTTTCTTCGCAAAATCGGCCATGTCATTTATTGCAGAATCAACTTTTGCTTCATAGTACTGTAGTTCAGGATACAATTCATCCTTGGTGATTTCGAAACCGTAACTTGACGGATCGGATATTATCAATTTGTAAGCTACAGCTCTGAAAATGTACCTTGCAGTCTCTTCAGTCAGCAACAGATCATAATAATTATTTTCTTTCTGGATCCTTATTTGTTCACCAATAGCTGATCTGCCTCCATTATATGATGCTGCTGCCAAAGTCCAGTTACCGTATTTCTCGTACGATTTTAGAAAATAATCACATGCAAACTGAGTTGATTTTTCAATGTGGTAACGTTCGTCTATCACATTATTGATCTCCATACCTGCCTCTTTCCCTGTTGCTGACATGATCTGCCAGAAGCCTGTTGCACCAGCAGCAGAAATCATATTACTGTATTCGCTCTCTGCTGCCACAAGATATTTAAAGTCATCAGGTATGCCGTTTTTCTTAAGTATCTTCTCAATAACAGGAAGATACCTGTTCGCTCTTTTTATAATAAGAATTGTTGACGAGTGCCTGTAGGCGCTTGTAAGTATTTCACGGTCAAGGCTTTCGCGGGTATCAAAATTCTTAAGAGGCATCTCTTCCCCGGCAAAACTGACATTATCAGGGATTTTGTAAGGTCTATTTGAAAGCACCGTATCTAAAGGAAACTCCTCCCCGGTAATTGTCTCACTATATCCTTTTATGGTCGGAGCAACAAACAAGGCAATTACTATAATACTTACAAGTACGAATGCAACAACAAAAGCTTTCCTTTCTGATCTTATCATAATTAGTAATCTGATTAGAAATAAAATGCAAAGGTAATATTTTTGAACCTGAAAACTAACTCAGGCCAATGTTAAATATGCATAAAATGATTGATTGATCCCCGGTATCAGAACTTATATGATAATCCCGAGAAAATTCCGAAGGAATATGGATGATTATTTATCCCGGACATTTCACTGAAAGGTTTGAGGTAATATCTGAATGTGGGTTCAAGATTAAGTGATAATTTGTCGGAAAGATTATATTCCATTCCCATTCCGAGGGAACTGCTGAAGATCATCGGATTTAATCCTTCTGTCCCTCCAACGACATACTTGCTGCCGTCGTATGTAGTATATACAGAGTTGTATACCAGAAGGTTATAGGATAATCCTCCGATAAGGTTTAGATCAATAACCCTGTCGACTAATTTATATCTCAGGATTACAGGCAATTCGAGATAACTGAAATTCTGATGAAGGGAGCTGTTGATATATTGAAGCTCTGATTTTATAGGGTCGAAAACATCATTGGTATATCTTGTCAGAACTCTGTTTCCGGTTGCATCAAGAAGGAACACGTCAACATTGTCAGTGTAGATAGTCCCGGTGGAAGTAAGTACACGGAAGTTATGATCTCCTTTCGTATAATCATAATTTCGGAATCCACCGTAAGAACTGATTCCCCCTACAACCTGCCCGACAGATGAATAGTAAATACCTGACTGAATACTTAGCTTTTCTCCCAGTTTATATGAAAGTGCCACACCTCCGGAGTAGGAGATGTGAGCCTGTTCGGATGCCATCAGCTCCTTTGTAAAATCATCATTAGCCGATCCAAAACCTGTATAATATGTTGGAGAAGCCATAGCAGTAACAGACCACTTTGGTGTTCGCACGCTTCCGTCATTCATGTAGTGATCCTCTCCTTTCAGATCATCAATCCCTGTGTTCTGACTATCTCCCGTGTTTAAAAGTGCCAGAGAAGGTTCCGGAGAAAAAAGACTTTTATTTATTACAGGATTATTTGCTTCAGTGTTAGAAACGATATTTTCCGGTTTTATATCAACATCGGGCAACTCGGTTATGGTCTGGCCCGGATGGTTATCCTTTGCAACCGGGGTTTCCTTGCTGCTGTTTTCACGGACAGGCAGTAACCGGGAAATTACGCTGTTTTCCACTGGCATTACTGACTCATCATTAAGAGTTATTAAAGGATTTTCAAGAGTGTTTGACAGTTCACTTGCCCACCTGTAAGCAATAAAACTAAGAGATAACAGGACAGCAATAAGTGCAGCTGCTCTGAGATATATAAATGGTTTCTGCCTTCTTCTTATAACAGGTTTTATATTAATCCACACTTCAGAGGGTGGCAGAACTTCAAGGTCTTTTAGTCCGTTCCTGAACAGAAGATCAATATTTGCCCTTGTTTCATTCATTCACTATCCGTTTTTTTATTCCGGTATATGCAGTCACTTTTCTCTGTAGTATAACTCTGGCACGCGACAGATTAGATTTGGATGTCCCCTCCGAAATATTTACCATTTTGCTTATCTCCTTATGCGAATAACCTTCTATGGCAAAAAGGTTGAAGACCATCCTGTATTTCGGTGGCAGTTCCCTGATAATGTCAAGCAGATCAGTAGCTTCAAGACCGGTATAATCTTCATTATAGGGTTCTGCATCAAGTTCCGGAATCAACTCAATATCATCGACCCTGTAAAGAGTATGCTTACTGCGGTATTTCTCAAGAGCTGTATTGACTATTATCCGGCGCATCCATCCTTCGAAAGAACCTTCATGCTTATAATGCACGAGATTTTCAAAAATCTTGATGAATCCATCCTGCAAAATATCACGTGCTTCATCATCAGTAGCGGAATACTGAAGACAAACAGCATATAATCTTGATGCATGTCTTCTGTACAGAAGTTCCTGATCTCTTCTGTTACCTGCCAGACAACCTTTGATTATATTTTTTAGATCTGTCAAGGTTATTGACCTTTTTCAGATTATAAAAATATAAAATAATTGTCTAAAAAGCCAGTAATTCCAAAAAGATTGATGCATATTCACTAAAAAAGGTTGCGTAAGGAATATTATTATAGATGAATTACTTCCCCGTAAGCAGCAGCTGCAGCCTCCATAATAGCTTCAGACATTGTTGGATGAGGATGTACCGACTTGATCAGTTCATGGGCTGTGGTTTCAAGTCGCCTTGCCACGACTATTTCCGCAATCATTTCTGTAACATTTGCTCCAATCAAATGAGCGCCAAGCAGTTCACCGTAAGCAGAATCAAATATCAATTTCACAAAACCATCTTTTGAACCTGCCGAGTTCGCTTTACCTGAAGCTGTAAACGGAAATTTTCCGACCTTAATATCATATCCGGCTTCCCTGGCAGCAGCTTCTGTAAGACCGCAGGAAGCTATTTCGGGACTTGTATATGTACAGGCTGGAATATTGTTATAATCCAGAGGTTCAGGATCTAATCCCGCCATCTTTTCAACACATATAATTCCTTCCGCTGAAGCAACATGTGCCAGTGCCGGCCCATGAACGATATCTCCTATGGCAAAGATTCCCGGAACAAACGTCCTGTAAAAATCGTTCACAACAACTTTCCCATTCTCAATTTTCACACCTTCCTTCTCAAGACCGATACCCTCCAGGTTTGCGGTAACACCAACAGCCAGCAATACTATATCTGCTTCAATTCTTTCGTGACCTTTGGGTGTTTTGACAGTAACAATACATTTATCTTTCGATGTATCTGCCGATTCCACCATGGAATCAGTCAATATCCTCATTTTAAGCTTTTTGAAAGACCTCTCGAGCTGTTTTGAAACCTCTTCATCTTCATTAGGGACAAGTCTGGGAAGTAACTCAATAAGAGTAACGCTGGTGCCGAGTGTCTGGTAAAAACCTGCAAACTCACTGCCTATGGCTCCTGAACCAACAACAACCATCGAGGAAGGTTGCTTTTCAAGAGTCATTGCCTCCCTGTAGCCGATAATCTTTTTACTGTCCTGTTTCAGGTCTGTAAGTTCTTTCGACCTTGCTCCTGTTGCGAGAATGATATTCTTTGCGGAATAGGTTTTCCTGTTCCTGTCTGAATCTTCAACTTCAACCGTGCCATTTCCGGACAGCCGACCAAATCCGTTAATGAAGGTAATATTGTTTTTTCTGAAAAGAAACTGAACTCCTTTGCTCATACTTTCCGCAACAGCCCGGCTACGGGCAATTATTGCCCTGAAATCGGGCTTTACCTCTACTTCGGTTGTTATACCATATTCTGATGCATGCTTCATATATTCAAAAACCTGAGCACTTTTCAGAAGGGATTTGGTAGGAATACAGCCCCAGTTAAGACATATACCTCCAGGTTCAGCTTTTTCAATAACCGCGACTTTCATTTTCAACTGTGACGCCCTGATCGCCGCAACATAACCTCCGGGGCCACTTCCGATAATTATCAGATCATAATCCATTGTGTCTGTTATTTTATAAGTATTTAGATTTAACATCATGATCCCCTGAGTCAGGTTTTGTTTTACATAACTGATTAACCAGTTTTGCAATAATCCATATTGTGCCTAGTGAAAAAATTACTGTTGCACCGACAGGAATACCTGCAAAATAAGCAATTACATAACCTGTCACAGTACCAATGAAACCCGCAATAATTGACCCGATGACAATTGTGCTGTAAACCCTGGTGAACAGCATGGCAATATTTGGGGGAATAGTAAGTAATGAAATAACCAGTACAATCCCGGCCATCCTTATATTCAGAACTATAGTAAGAGCGATCAGGCTCGTAGTGATATATTTAAATATATCTACATATGAAGAATATGTTCTTGCAAACGTTTCATCAAATGATATATAAAGAATTGAACGGTAAAAGATTACAAAATAGAGAATAAGTACAACCGATAAGACTCCAAGAGCTGTAATATCTGCGTTGGTGACTGTAAGGATACTACCGAAAAGATAACTTATGAGATTGGGTGTATAACCCGGAGTCAGATATATGAAAATTATACCAACAGCCATACCGAGAGCCCATAGGATGCCAATTGCTGAATCCTCCCTGATTTTTTGCCTTACGGAAAGATATTCAATTCCAATAGCAGACAGTATAGCAAAAACGGCAGCACCAATCAATGGATTAAATCCGGCAAAATATCCGATTCCGATACCTCCGAAGGAGGCATGAGTTATACCCCCACTAAGAAAAACCATCCTCTTCGACACTATATATGTACCTGCCAGACCAGCAGTTATGCTGGCAAATACCGCACCAAGCAATCCCTTTATTACAAAACTATATTGAAAAATGCTTCCTTCCACTAATCATGGTGTTTCAGAACTGTATGAGGAACATCTCCGTGAGTAATAAGTTGTATCGGACAACCGTAAGCAAGAAGTTGTTCATTAGATATCTCAGACGAGGGATGATAATGAAGATATCTGTTCACACAGGCAAATGACTTAACATGTGACGATATGGTACCGATATCATGAGAAACCATCAAGATTGCCATCCGGCTATTAAGTTCACGCAGCTTGTCATAAAAATCTTTCTCGAAATTTGTATCAACAAAATTGCCCGGCTCGTCAAGCAATAGTAATTTTGGATTTCCGATTATCGCACGTCCCAGAAAGACCCTTTGCAACTGACCCCCTGATAATTCGCTTAGCGACGACCTTCTCATTGATGTCAGGCCAAGTTCCTCAATAACTTCAACGACCCGTTCTTTGTCCTGCGACGATACCCGTGAAACAACTCCCTTCCCTATCATCAGACCTGATAATACTACGTCACTTACAGTAACCGGGTAATTTAAATCACCGGTCGCGATCTGAGGAAGATACCCAGTATTATTACCGACCAACAGTTTTCTATTGAATATTATTTTACCTTTTACAGGCTTTACCAGGCCAAGTATTACTTTCAGAAGGGTTGTTTTTCCGCCTCCATTAGGTCCAATAACACCAATAAAATCATGGTCGTATATCTTAAAATTAATATCCTCAAGTACGGTATTGTCACCATATGAGGCTGACAATGAGTTTATTTCAACTAAATATGCCATAATTTAACTACTCAATTAATTCACAAAGCTTTCATACAACGCATTTACAATATCCATTGTAGCATTAAACCAGTCTTCAGATAAAGGATCTATGATCACAATTTCAGCACCTGTTTCATCAGCTATTGTCTGTGCATTTTTTATGTCGTACTCCTTTTGAACAAATATTACCTTCAGATCCTCTTTTTTTGACCGGTCGATTAGTTCTTTCATTCTTGAAGGAGAAGGTTCCTTCCCTTCATGTTCAAGAGAAATCTCTTCAAGGCCATAATCCCTGGCAAGATACTGAAGGTTAGGATGAAATATCAAAAAAGATTTTTTCTGACCTCCGGAAAGAAGCTGCCGGGCTTTTTCATCAACCTGTTCTATTTTTTCAATCAGATTCCGGTAATTTATCTCGTATTTCTCCCTGTGGTTCGGATTTAGTTCAATCAATAACTCTTTAACCGATGCAGCAATAATTAGTGCACATTTCGGAGATAACCAGTAATGAGGATCAGCTCCTTCGGAATGGTTACCCTCATGTGAATGCTCCGGTTCAATGAGATCAATCTGATCACTGGCCGACAACTTTACCATTGTCCTGTTTGCTTCATAAAAACGATCAAGCCATGTTATTTCAAAACCTAGATGTCCGTTACTGATGTATGCGACTGATTTTCTGAGATTGCTGATCTGCCCGGGATATGGTTCGTATATATGAGGATTGGCTCCAGGAGGAACCATTACATTAACAGTGAAATCGTGCCCGGCTATCTGTTCAACAAAATACTTGAAGGGCGATATGCTTACAGTTATTATGTCCCCTTCACTATGTGATCCGTGTCTGCCGCATGAGAATAAAAATATGAAGTAAAACGAAAAAAGTAGCTTTTTCATTGACACTCCTTTGTTCATAACAGATACAAATTTAACATATAACAGATCAAAAGAGTAAAGTGTTGCAAATAAAATAATATAAACTATTTTTGAATCTGAATAACAGACAAACGTTGTTTTCTGCAATGAAGAATAAAGGAGAGATTCTGTCAACTATTCTAAAGGATTATAATGATTGCTATATCTTCCTCCACAATACCAGGGAATTCAGCGTTGTTGAAAGCATTATTAACGACGGATTCATATTTGAAAGTCAGCTATCCCATTCGACCGATAGTGTAAATCCGAATGAACCCATTGAAATTACTTATTTTCTATTCCAGAGGAAAGAATACGGACATTTTACAATTATAATAGCAATACCTAAGACCATTTATGATATATATACGGCCGTATCAAATACAGATGATCTAGATATCGAAGAAGTTATGTCGATTACCGATCCGTATATCGGAGACAACGATGAGCTTGTCTACACTTTGTCACCGGAACATGTGCTCGGATACTTCAATATCATAACAAATGAATTTATTAAGAATAAGAATTGGAATCCCGGATTCAATTCCTGCAATTTTCAAATCTCCCGGAACCATACATTGCATTAACGTAAATAACTAATATTTAATCGAATAATATGAAAATAATTCGTAAAATCATGATCCTGACCTTGATTATTAAAATCGGGTCATTTCCGCTTTCATCTCAGGAAAAATACCATAACCACAGAACGATGGCACAGATGATCGATGCCATGAGCAGAGATCATTCTACTGTCTGCAGTGCTAAATCTCTGGTAAAAACTGATGGTGGTAAAGATATCTGGCTGGTTACCATCGGAACCGGCGACAAGGACAATAAACCGGCAGTCGCTGTACTTGGCGGAATTGAGGGAAATCACATACTGGGAAAGGAAATTGCTTTAGGATTTGCATCAACAATCCTCAAAAATCAGCAGACACCTGAAATCAAAGAACTACTGAATAAAATAACTTTCTATGTTCTTCCGGATATCAGTCCTGATGCAACAGAACAGTTTTTCGCTGAAACAAAATATGAGAGAGTTGTTAATACGAGTGCTACGGATGATGATAAAGATTTTTCCATTAATGAAGATCCTTACGAAGATCTTAATAATGATGGTTATATAACACATATTCGTGTCAGGGATCCTTCAGGAATATTTACAAAAAATAAGGAAGATCAAAGGATTATGACAGAAGCTGAACTGACGAAAGGAGAATCCGGTGGTTATAGTCTTTATTCTGAGGGTTTTGATAATGATAAAGACGGAAGATATAATGAAGATGGCGAGGGCGGAGTAAATCTCAACCGGAATCTTACATATAATTATGAAGAGTTTGGTACTAATGCAGGATTATATCCTGTTTCCGAACCCGAAACAAAAGCAGTGCTTGATTTTCTCTATGAAAGATTTAATATATATGCAACTTTTGCATTTGGGCCGCAGGATAACCTTGGACAACCTATGAAATCAGCAGAACGACCTGCCCAGGGGAGGAAGATCACCAGTATTACCAAAAGTGATGAGATAATTAATAAGCTTGTTTCGGACAGGTATCATGAAATTACCGGAGCAAAAGGTGCCCCGGTTACCAGCAATCCTCCCGGTAATTTTATGGAATGGTCATATTTTCATTACGGGAGATACAGCTTCAGCACACCTGCCTGGTGGTTCCCTGTAGAGAAAGACATGAATGCTGAAGTGGCTTTTCTTAAGTTTGCTGAAAAAAACAGAATAAACGATGTCTTTATTCCGTGGAGAGAAATTAAACATCCCGACTTCCCCGGTAAAGAAACTGAAGTTGGAGGTATAAAACCTTTTGCAATGATGAATCCACCGGAAGATACACTAGGTGATCTTATCAGTGCAAATTACAAATTCATAGCGACTATAGCTGCCCTGCATCCTGAACTCGAGTTTCTGGATGTTGAAACTGAAGATATTGGTGAGAATGTATTCAGAATATCTTTAAAAATTCACAATAAAGGGATCTTTGCAACATGTGCAGAGACAGGAAACCGAAATATCTGGACAAAAGTGATGAGACTCACGATCGAGCCTGGTAAAGGACAGACAATCTTAAGCGGACTCAAGGTTCAGAATATTCAGAGGCTTGAAGGTGATCAGTCGGAAGAATTCAGTTGGTTGATCAGCGGTAAGGGAAATGTCACTATTAATGCCGGTGCAATAAACACAGGCACTATAACCACAACATTGGATCTGAGGTAACAATTTGCAAACATTATAAATCATGAAGAAATCAATAATAATTACCACCCTGTCGCTCTTTTTTATTTCTCTGACCACTCTCGTCATTCCACAGAAAGCGGAAATGTTTTTCAAAGCGGCCGGCTCACCTGCCAATCCAAGAGTACAGACCTCATGGAATAAGTATTATACCTATGATGGGATTACTGATCTCTGCAAAAAGCTGGAACAAACATATCCGTATCTGGTGACACTGGAATCAATCGGGAAATCATACCAGGGAAGGGATATCCTTGCCCTGACTGTCTCTTATAAAAAGAACCAGAATCCCGATTTTAAGCCTGGTTACTATATCGATGGCAATATACATTCCAACGAAATTCAGGGAACCGAAATGGCTCTTTATACAGCATGGTATCTTTGTGAAATGTTCGACGAAAACCAGTTTATAAACCAGTTGCTAAAAGATAAAGTCTTTTATATTTTACCAACCATCAATCCTGATGCAAGAGAACATTTCATGAAAGAACCTAACACAGCGAGTTCCCCGAGATCAGGACTTGTACCTTTTGACAATGACCGGGACGGATTATATGATGAGGACGGATATGATGATCTTAATAATGACGGGATAATCAGTCAGATGAGAAGAATGAACTCCGATGGTCTTTATATTACGGATCCCAAAGATCCACGCAGAATGGTTCGTGTTGCTCCGGGTGAAAAAGGAGAATATGAAATGCTTGGACTTGAAGGGTTGGATAATGATGGTGACGGTTCGGTAAATGAAGATCGTGTTGGTGGTTATGATCCTAACCGTGACTGGGGTTTTAACTGGGAACCATGTTATGTCCAGTCTGGAGCAGGGAAATATCCCTTTTCGTTTCCTGAGAATCAGGCAGTCCGAGATTTCGGATTTAACCACAGGAATATTACCGGAGCCCAGTCATTCCATAATTCCGGAGGCATGATCCTCAGGGGCCCTTCCATTCAGGGAGGTGGTGCAGAAGTCTATTCACGTTCAGATAACGAAATCATGAATACAATAGGTAAAAAGGGAGAAGAGATAATTCCCGGCTACAGATTCATAACAATCTGGAAGGATTTGTATACCGTTTACGGAGGGGAACTCGACTGGTGGTATGGTGCAATGGGATCTTTTGTTTATTCCAATGAATTATGGACCGGTTATCTGATGTTTTATGATACTACAAATACTGATACTTATGAATTTGATAAGCTCCTTCTTTTTGAAGATGCATTTGTACCATGGCAGGAGGTTGAACACCCCGTATATGGCAAAATAGAAGTCGGGGGATTTAATAAAAACTATGGAAGGACACACCCCGGCTTCATGCTTGAAACCGATGCACATCGAAATGCTGCTTTTTGTATTTATAATGCATGGGTTACGCCAAAACTGGAAGTCTCAGATGTAAAAATAAAAAATATCGGAGGAGGTCTTAAAGAAGTAACAGCAATAGTATCAAATAAGCAAATGCTTCCCACTCATTCAGGAACCAATATAAGGTACAGGATTGATCCTCCCGATTACTGCTATCTTGATGGAGGAACAGTTGTGGCAGGTATGATTGTTCAGGATATCGACAGAAACATAAACATTGAACAAAAGAGGAATCCTCAGCGGCTGGAAATAGACAATATTGAAGGATATCAGCGTATTAACCTTAAATGGATAGTTAAAGGTGGTAATAGATTCACTGTGAGAGTTGAAAGTGTAAAGGGAGGCCGGGCCTCTGCACAGTCAGAATAAAATAAGGAGGCTTTGTTCAGCCTGATAAGCCCCCTTTCTTCTTCAAGGAATGAAAATCAATAAGTTTGAAGAGAAATCCTGAACTGACCTGTAGCATTCTTTGCACTGATCTTAAATACCCATTCACCAGTTTTATCCTTATTCTCCTCTTCGCTGATAGTGAACGATTTTCTCCAGTTAAGGTTCCCGAATTCATCAATGAGAATATTCGAATATGTTTTACCCTCTGGCATTACAATTGCAACCCTGATCTCTCCTGATTTACAGTCGCCATTTATCGACATTGTAACTGTTTTTGCACTCTTTTCGACATCGAAAGAATAACTCTTTGAAAATGTTGATTCCTTAACCGACCTCGATAATTCCCATGATGTTCTTTCACTGTCACCACCGCCTAACGAGCGGCCCAGGAATGAAGGTAAATCAGGTGTATAATCGAATGGCTCACCAGTTGAGGATGATCTTTCAGGTCTTACATAAAAGTTTCTGAATACATCCCTGTACCTGTCTGCCTCTCCAAGCTTTTCATTAGCTTCTTTAAAAGCCTTTTCCATAGCCCTGGTTACATCTTCCTGGATTCTCTTCTGCTCTATCAGCTCTTTTTTCTGCTCATCAATCTCCTGCTGTATCTTCAACTCCTTCTCCTTCTCTTCTTTTGTCTTGTCCTGAGCAACTGAAGCCTGGAAAGAAGAACCTGCAAGTACAATCAAAACTGCTGTTAATATTACACTGATCTTTTTCATGACTGCCTCTTTTTATTTATCTATGTCAAAGATAATGCCCTTTATGCGATTTCTCTGTTAATGCCAGGTTAACGTCAGGTTAATGTTTTGGGTAAAATAAGACCATATTAATAAATATAATAATTTTGAACGATAAAATCAATTCTCTCTATGAAAAAGCGAAATACCATCCTGTTACTTGGTATCGTATCAATAATTATTATGATATCTGTACAGGTCTTTATCCTGAGAGGAGTATGGCGGCAGAGAAACGAGATGTTCGATCTCCGGTATAAGTTATTATCTCAGGAAGCACTGGCGTTTATTAACAGAAGACTCATGACTGACGGATTTGATACTGCAAGGTTCATGATTGACTGGTATACCGAACAGGTCGTGAGAAACGATCTTCCCCTCATTAAAGATGATTCATCTCTTACTGCCAAGAAAAATGAGATCCTCTATCACGTTACCTATATATTGGAACAGGAACAGGATCTTTCACAATATCTTTCATCATATTTCGAACGACAGAGATTCGAAAAAGATTTTGATCATGAGATTGTCATTAACAATCTTGAGCTTATCGATTTTGATACAAGGATTCCAATATATGAAAGTGAGGATTTTTTAGACCGCCGAACTCCTCCATCAGCCGAAAATAACGGCCCCGGGACACAATCAACAACAAGAATACTTGTAAACAGGTATTTTACAGAGGATAACAACTACAGACTTTATTTCGACTACTATATTGACTTCTCAGATAAGCAGAAGCTGATTTTGAAAGAGACTGCTGCATCTCTTACAATGAGTACTTTAAGCATAATTATTGTTGTCATATTATTCATAATCACCTACAGAAACCTCATGGAAGAGAAAAGATTGTCCAATCTGAAAACAGATTTTATAAATAATATGACCCATGAGCTGAAAACCCCGTTATCAACCATAACCGTGGCAGGAAAAACACTTGAGATGGAGCAGATACGGACCAGTGAAACAAAAATCCTTGAGACAGCCAGATTAATAGGGAAGCAGAGTGTGCACCTGAACCAGCTTATCAATATGATACTTGAGATAAGCATGTGGGAAAGAACTCAATTTCAGCTTGATAAGAAGAAAGTTGCAATAGAGGAATTGATGAATGATATCGTTGAAAGCTTTAAAACAGGTTGCGGTAACTGTGCCTCTCTGCAACAGAAATATAATTTAGATGGTGCAGAAGCCGATGTCGATATTGTTTATTTTACTACCCTTATCAATAACCTCCTTTCAAATGCAGTCAAATATTCCGCCGTGGATCCTGTTATTGAAATTGAAGGAACGAAAGAAAATAATAATTTACTGATTAAAGTTGCTGATAATGGTATCGGAATCAGCAAATCCGACCAGAAACATATCTTTGATAAATTTTACAGGGCCACTTCAGGCAACATACATAAATATAAAGGATTAGGACTGGGACTATATTATGTCAAAAAAATTGCGGTGGCTCACGGAGGAGATGTAACAGTAACCAGTAAACCAGGAAAAGGTAGTATATTTACAGTAATAATTCCTTACTAATTAAAAATATCCGGGTTATGAGAGTTCTATTAGCCGAAGACGACAGAGACTTTGGGAATATATTATCACAATACGTTGCCATCAGTGGTTTTGATGTAACACTTACCCG
>Ga0315547_1000739_pt1 | contig 29437 bp, 34 predicted proteins | sample SalMarSW160240MG_2_FD_202542 | JGI IMG/M metagenome (GOLD analysis project Ga0315547, IMG submission 202542) | Salt marsh sediment microbial communities from the Plum Island Ecosystem LTER, Massachusetts, United States - Salt Marsh Sediment SW1601-240 ...
GCTTGGAACTGAAGGAGTAATTTCTTCAATAATTTTCTTAATTCCTTCTTTTATTATTTCGGGAATCCCTATTCCCTCAGTAGGTTTTTCTTCCTTTTTAACTTCTTCTTCACCTTCTTTAATTTCATCTTCTGCCAGAGTTAAAGTAGTAAAACTATGTTCTCGGCTTACTTTTTCTGGTGAGGATTGAGAAACAGTCCGATAGAAATATGTAGTTTCAGAAGTTAAATCATCAATCTTAATTGAGTGAAAAGTCACTTTTGGCTCTTTATCTTGCTCTGGTGTGGAAAAAGCATAACCATAATTTGGAGGATTACCTAAGGTTGAGTGAGAGATTGTATCATAAATCACCCGACTGGTTGCAAAGTTATTGGTTTGCCAAGTTATAGTAACTGTATCAGTTTTAATAGAAACGGCGCTCTCATTAGCAATTGTAAGTCCTGCTATAAAAAATCCTCCCCCACCGCCTATCACTGTTAACGGAGTCACGACTTCCTCCCCTTCTTCAGTAGTTCCTCTTAACTGCAAACTAAAAGCGTATTCTCCCGGACAAAGATTTGGAACGGTTTCTATATTAAGTTTAGGCCAAGTTTCGCCTTCGGTAATCTCAAAACCCGAAACCGATGTTGCCCCATTTTCCCAATCAGAAAAGTTTAGCCAATTGTTATCTATAACAGAAAATTGGGCTTCAATTCCTTCTCCGTCAAAGTTTTCTAATTTATCATTACTGCATAATCCCTGATAATCAATGTGTAAAAACGCTTCTCCACCAAGAATCTCTCCTGTATTATTGGTTACTTTCAGCTCAGCGATACAATTATCGCCGCTATATTGAATATCGCATTCTTGGATTACTCCCAAAACAAGTCCATTGTTCTGGGCTTGAGTAAAATAAACTTCAAAACAGCATCCTAAAAGAAAGGCTAAAAATAGAACTATTAAACTTTTTGATACTTTATTCATAATCAGAGGCAGATTTACTTCATAAAAATAAACCTGCCCCTGATAGCCATCACAAGAAATGACTATCAGATTTCCTTCTGCTGTTTTACTGAACTGGCTGCACTTCTGTCTTCACTTTGTATTCGCCTGGTGCAAGATTGATTGCCAGAACATTCTTAACAAAGAAATTCAATAGTCCCGTTCCTAAATACAGAGCTTCTCCGTCTGTGTCAGTATCATCATAAGTAATCAGGTCTGTCTCATAAAGATAGCTTCCTGGGTTACTCCAAGTAACTTTCTTTGTCCCAGCACTATATTCGGCGGATGGAACTAACCATATCTTTGCTCCTCTGCACAAGTCATAATCGTCATATGTGTTATTCTTATCGCAGTAGTTTGCTTCTGCTGTGCCATTCCAGTCGCTTGCGTGAGGTAGATTCATAGCGAGGTTCTGGCTTCCAGTTGTTACAGGAATATTACCGCTTCCATCGGTTGTAAAAGTAGCTATCAACGCACCTGGATTATCTCCACCCCAATTTACAAATCTGTCCTGTTTATCTGCATAGTAAATCAAGGAATATTCTGTGACAGCTGTAAGTCCTGTAGCTTCAAACTCGTAATTGAAGGTTGGAGCTGCTAATTCGTAGGTCAAAGTTCCCTCTATGCCATCGCCTGTTACTGGTTGCCAATCTGAAGTATTCTTATTCTCCAACTTTAAAGTGCTCCAGTAAGAGGTTTCAACTCCTGGTTCGTCATATCCTGAAGTACCGCAATTTCCGCCGCCAACTATACATTGCGAAGTGACAAACTTAATCGGTGCTGTGGTCTCTGACCTATTTTTCAGATTATAATCCTGGGTATAGGTGTTTCCTGCGATTGCCGGTGAGTCTCCAATAGTATATTCTTTCTCAGTATCTCCATTTCCAAATACTACTGATTGTTCTACATCTCCTGTCCCAATCATAGTTGTATAAACGGCCAAAATTGCTGCTGAAGCTGCTCCAGCTATCAATATTCCAGCTACAACCATTGCCAGAGGACTTCCTTTGAGTAAATTCTTTATCTTGTTCATAGTTTTTCCTTTCTTAATTAATTATTTTCCTCCTAACTGATTTACCTTCAGTTTTAGGTCGACCTTTATCAAACCAAATTTAAAAGCCAACCCTCCAGTTGACTTTTCTTTGATTTCAAAATTATTATTTCTCATCTCGCAAATTTACCTTTAAATCCGAATACTGACGTATAATGGGTTATCTTAGTTTATTTTCTTAAAAATGTCAAGCCAGTGTCCTGTCTCTACTCTGTCCTACTTTAACAGACCAAAAATGCGTGTCAAGTGTCTATCTGCTTATCATTTTTTCCACCTCATCTAATTCTTCTTTTACCTTCTGTCTTGCTTTCTCAATATCTTTTATTTTTTTAACGATTTTATCCCGAGTTCTTTTATCTAATTTTGGAAGAATAATCTCCATCAAATCGTCATCTTTAATTGCTGGCTGAATTGTGCCAGCTACCATCCATCTGATTTGATTAAAGGTAGTTTTAAGTCTCAACAAAACATACAACACTTCGGGCGTAATGCCTTCTTTTGGTCTTAAAACAGCAAAGCCAGTTGAGACAACCTCTCCGTCCAGCTCTGGCGGAATAATAGATACATTTTCTTCGCTATCTTTTACTTTAGCCGCTATAACATCATCAGCCTTTATTAACATCCGCCCTCTTGAAGGCATTTTGTCTCCTGTATATTCAGACCAAGAAACAATATTGCCCAATTTCTTCTCTACATCGCTGAATTGGACATACTTAAACACTCTTTCTGGATATTTTTCTGGGTTTATTCTATCTTCTGATAAATAAGCAACAACTGATAATTTTACGCTCGGCATATCTAACTTAAAAACATATTTTGAGTAAAAATAGGTAGCGTCTAATCTTTTATCTAATAGATCTGGATCAATCATAAAACAGGCTGGATTTTCAGATACGATATAAGCTTTACTAATAGTTGATTGAATTGATCTATAATTTTGAGTAGTCAAGAAGTCTTTATATTGTTTTAATATCAAAGGTAAATCATTTTGACTTATTGCTTTGGCTTCTTTGGTCTGTCTGTTATAGCCCACCTCTTCTGCGATAGCCATAAATACTGGTTTTTGTATTTCATTATTGCTTTTCTTTCTGATAAAAAGCACGCTTGTTTTACTATTCGCACCTGACGCTTTAAAAGCTCTGTCTGGCAAACTAACTACTGCTTGGATTATGGTGTGTTTTTTAATGAACTCTCTAACATAATTCAATTTAGAATTATTAAGAATACCGTCAGGGAGTAGAATTGCTAACTCACCGTTTTCTTTTAATAGTTTTATACACTCTTCAATAAATAAAATTTCTCTTGCCTGTTGTGGCGGATTACCAGCGGTATATTTGCCCAACTCAAAATCTTTTAATATTTCTCCTTTGTCTTTATTGCCAAATGGTGGATTAGTAATTACTAAATCAAACTGCTTACCAACAAAGCGCTCGTGTTGATGCGTCTTTAACCCATTATAACGAAAAATGCCTCCGTGTCCGTCTCCATGTAATACCATATTCATTTTGGCAATTCTAACCAAACGAGGATTTATATCAATTCCGAAAAGTTGCTGTTTTGATAAAATTTCCAACCTCTCTTTTTTCTTATTGCTATTTTTTTCTGTCTCTCTAATTTGATTTGCTATGTGAGTAAAAACACGAATTAAAAAACCGCCACTCCCACAAGCAGGATCAATAACAGAGTATAAGTTCCTGCCATTTGATAATCTGGTTGGATTTACAAAACCAACCATAAAGTCAACTATAGTCCTGGGAGTAAAAAATTGTCCTAATTTACCAGTAAAAGTCCTGCCAAGAAAAATCTCAAATGCCCGTCCTTTAACATCCACTTCTGTTTCTAAAAGTGTATAATCCTGTAACAACTTGGTCATTCCTTTCACTGTTTCGTTGTTTAATGTAATTTTTTCATCTCCTTCAAAAATATCGGTATTACCTTCTCGAGCTCTTTTGAATAAATCATTTTTGATATAATGCGCGTCTGTTTGCCCGTCTATAATAAATCTACTTTTTCTATTTTCTTTAAGAGATTGTCGTTCCTCATACATTTTAGTAAAAAGCAACATACTTAACTCATCAAAGGCATCTTCCCCTGTCAATCCGTCAATATCTCTTATTAAATCCTCGCATTTATAAAGTATTGACGAAAACTCTCTGATACCCTCAAAAACTGATAAAGTCTTTTTTGCTTGTTCTTCCTGCTCTTTAGTAAAGGTATCAATCGCTTCTCTTTTTTTCTTTAATAAACCTTTCTTACTTAAAAACTCTGGAAATATGGAGATATTTTTATCCCAAACAACTTTTTCTGTTTTGGTGTCATAAACTCTTAATTCCTGCCCATTACATAAAACAGAATAAGGTGCTCTTAAAAGTAATCCATAAGAAATAGCTTGCTCTTTGTAGAAATCAAGATTTTCATTAGGAGCTTTTGCGTCAATAACAAAAGCAGTTGCCTTTTCTATATTGATCACAATATCAGGATAGACATATTTGCCCCTCCCAATAGAAAGAGGCTTTTCGTATTCTATCTCCCCAGAGACAGTTTGCGAAAAGCCTAACTGTTTAAGCAGCTCACCGATAATTTTGATCTTTACATCTTCTTCTGTGGAAACTTTTACTTTCTCTAATTTAGTTTTTTTGAAATTATTTTTTTTCTTTTTCATAAAGTTATCCACACTAATATATCTAAGTTAATTATACCAAAAAAATTAAACTCTGCAAAGCCCTGGCTCTGAACTTTTATCCACAACTACGCAAGACATTGATAATCGCATTAAATACCAAAAAACGAAACCTATCGGTTTCGCCTCTTAAATTTTTATCTTTCTTATCTTTCTGTTTTCAGGCTAATAGATTTCTAACTTTCCGTCAAGAAGAAGTCAAGTATTTTTTGATGTTTTCTTTATGTTCCTCGTAAGTTTTAGCGCAATGAATCTGTCTGTTCTCGTCGTGTAAATAATAAAGGCATTCGGTTTCTGTTGAATTTAGCACAGCATCTATTGCTGCGATACCCGGATTGGCAATCGGGTGTGGCGGAAGTCCTTCATGGAGATAGGTATTGTATTCTGAATCAAGCTGCTTGTCTGTAGCCGTAATTGGCTTCCACCAACTATCAATTCCCTTATAAAAGCCATCTCGTATATAACAGCTATCTTTCTCTTGTTCGCAGTCGCACGGCCACTGTTCTCGATTGCCCGGACTATGGCAAACATCATCAAAAGCAAGCTCGCTGTCCCGTGCGTATTGGAGAGTAGCGTCAATTTCTAATTTCATACTATCAAGCAAGCGATTCCAAATAATACCCGCTATCAAAGGCATATCATCCTTGCCAGCCGCTTCTCGCTGCACAATTGAGGCAATCTTTAATGCGGTATCCCACTTAATGTTTGCTTTAAGGAATTGGTCGCTGTAGGCTGCGAATTCTTCATTGAACTTATTGATAAATCGCTGGGCGATTTGAAGCCCAGTTTCGTCTTTGGGTATGAGATAAGTGTCAGGGAAATAAACGCCTTCGACATAGTCCCAGCTCATAGCCGTATGCTTGGTAACCCAATCTCTTTTTTTCTGATCGTCCCAGCCCAGTTCTTTTGCCAGCAATTCTGCGATTTGTTCTTTTCGCCATCCTTCTGGAATCATAACCCATTTCATATATGGCTCACTTGTTAAAACTTCTGCTAATTTCCAAGCATTCATACTCTTTGTAATCTTGTAGCCCCCTGGCTTGATAGTATCTTCTTTAAGGACGATATTAAACGCCCACTCGCTTCTTATGTAGCCCTGCTCTTTTAGTTTAGGAATGAGTTCTTCTGCGGTTGTAGTTAAGTTTATCACAATTCGTTCTTCTTCTGCTGTTCTTTGTGGCGCTGAAAATTGGTAGAGGAATAGAAAAATAACGATGCCTATTAGCAGAATTACCCCGCCTGCGATTACAATTTTTTTATTTCTGGTCATAAGTCGTTTCCAGTTTTATTTTACTACGTCGGAGCTATAATACCATTTCATGTTTGGGTCTTTTTCTTTTTTCTCTATACCGATTAAACATTCCTTACATCCCGCTGGACAAATATCGCATCCGTTGATACAAACTGCGCAGGGATTTCTCTCTGGTTTTTGGTAGGACTCCTCTTCTGAAACTGGCACACATCTACCCGTCTTAATAAGGGCTTTGAGTCCTACTATTCCTTCCATTTCAGCGCATTTTTTTACTCTTGAGATTGAATCGAGAATTTTATGGTCAACAAATTTATATATTTTATAATTCAATCCAGTAGAAGTTATTCCTATGACGATTCCTATTAGAACTATTCCGATTATAATAATAATTTTTAGGTTTCTGGTCATATAATTACCGCTCCTATGATAAGTAAATTCTTTTTGTTCATGTTTTTCTGGTTTTCAATTAATTTTTACTTTGACCTTTGATTCTATTATCATTATCGGCTTCATTTGAATTCAAGTCAAGCGGATTTTTCCTTTCCTGTGCTTGATTCTGTTGTCTCTATCCTAAATGCGTAACCATCTTGAACATAAATAATTATCCTGCCAAATTTTAACTTTCGAGCATCTTGGTATGCTTTCTCAATAATTCGCCTTGCTCGTTCCTTTTTTCTTTTTTTAGCGGTTTGGTTCATATTTAAGTCGCTTTTTTAGAGCGATATGCCAATAAATAAGCGCCAGCCAGAAGTGATCTGCTCCCAGATTTGTCCATTCTCTTTTCTCTTGGCCGTGCTTGTCCGTAACCGTTCTGGCATAAACGGTCTGGGCATGTTTAATTAATAACTGAAAGGTCAGGCTATCTTTGGGCATTGCGAATCTTGTTTGTCCTCTTCTTAGTGACGAAATGGTATCATCGTAGATTCGGTTTCTGGAAGTCAGCACTTTTATCTCTTCTTCAAACTCCTCTGGTCTTTTTTTCTTTTCGTCGCCGAACCTAACCACTTCCAGCATCTTTGGGTCATCCTTGAAAAAGTTGAGGTAAATTCGGTATGGAAATTTCTTTGCCAATGCTTGAGCTTCTTCGGTATAAGGTAATGCGTCTACGACCCCTACTCTCACATCATAGAATTGAATCAACTCTGCCATTTGTTGCCACCGGGTGCTGTTGGGTTTATCTTTTAACACTCCCATCCAGAATATCCCTTTCCTATTGCCAATAATAATATGGTTCTCGTTGCCCGTATCTGCACCCATTAGATTCCAATCTTCTCCGCTTGTTTTTTCTTTGACAATATTTCTCAAAAACAGGCTGGCTTCGATTTTCTGCTCGGCTGACAGGTAAGGCAATCCCAGCACGAAGTTATAGAAGTATTCCTCATCTTCTGCGTCTTCTCTCTCTTGAATCAGGTCTGCGGCAGTCCGCCAGGGACAAATCATCTGGCTTATCCAATAGCCACTGATTGGCTGGCCCGGGAATCTTGCTTCCCACGAACCTAACTCGCTTATCTGTTGCGGCGTTATTTCCTTTCTGCAGTTCTGACAAACATAAATTCCCCGCTCAAAATCCACATTCTTTTCCCATTCCATATGCTGTCTGAATCTGCAGTGCGGACAATTAAACCTCCAATACTTCTGGTCTGATTTAGCAAAGAGCGCATCAATTCCAAAGTCAGGAATAGTTGGCGTTGAGAAGTAATGCTGGCTTCTAATTTCCGAATAGCCCATTCGGGAAGTATAATCTTGAATCACTTCTGGCTTTGATTTATCCAGCTCGTCGTGAATATTTCTGTCACTGGTCAGCATTATCGCTTCTTTTTCGGTATGCGTGCCTTTGAAAAAAACGAATGCTTTGCCAATCTGTTTTTGCTCTACTGAATCTATGTCTCTCGGGTCTATGTCCTTTTTAATACAGGGATTCACTTTTATTATTCGGTTTACCTTGCTCTTCACGAATTCACCCACATCGTCTACCGTCGGCAAGGTATAAATCTGATTGATTCCCCAAAATTTCGCACTATGCAACGTTCTCAAAATTTCCATTGTGCTTGCTCCTATTTGTGACGCTTTCTTGATTACTTGAATCGGTGATTCGTCTGCATAGATATCCCACATAAACCGATGCTTTACAAACTCAATTGGCTTTTCATTTTCTCCTTTTATTTTGTTTGTCAGTATCCAGTATATGAGGCTTATTTTTTGCTTGTTGTTCATAGACAATTTTAAGGGCTGCATCTAATTTCTTTTTCTCTTGTTTTTCTTCTTCGGTTAGCGGTTTCTGTTCTTCTTTAAGTGCTGTTCTGCTGGTTGGTTTTCCTAACTCTACTTGGAACATTTCCCAAACTTGCTTCCATTCATTGATGGTCGGCTCTTCCCCTTCTCTTAATCGTTTAATGATTTTATTGGTTACCCGTTCAAACCCTTCAGCAATTTTATGCAATTTCTCTCGTTTAATTTTTTTGGTTTTTTCCCGCAGGGCTTCTAAAATCTCAACTAATCTTAACTCCTTTCTTTCTACCCAGCGGTATTTCTTAGACCAGGTTTCTATTGTTGTATGACTTGGTTTTTTCCTTAATCGTCTGGCAAAATCTACCCCAGTTTCACCCAAGAGTTGCCCAACCCTATCCCAGGCATCCAATGTCTTCTGCAGGCTTCCTGCTTCGCAATACAAAAGCCAAGCCGTGTATTGCCGCTCGGTTTCCTTTGACATTTTTGAAATTGTTAGAGTTAATCTCTTAGTCATATGGATTTTATAATAAAGGCTTCTGAGCTAATCTTTTTTCTGCGATTTTTATGTATTCAGGATTGATTTCTATGCCCAAATAATTTCTTCCCAAATTTTGAGCCACCAAAGCTGTTGTTCCTGAACCCATGAAAGGATCAAGGACTATTCCTGCTTCGTATTCTGGGTCTTTACAATCACATTTTGTCCAACCAATAGTTTTACCAGCATATTTCACAGTGTTATCGCCTTTTCTTTCGCCACTCTGCCGTTTTTTAATATACTGACCCGAGGTAGCTCCGATTCCTTTGTGTTTTCCTTTATTTAAATTATCTATTATCCTCACTCTCGCCCTTCCGCATTTAAGACAAATTTCGGCCGGACAAGAACTTTTAATCATTGGCTCTATTAGCTTTTCGGGGAAAGTGGCGAAGTGGGCGTCAGGAAATGGTTGAGTGGGGATTTTCCAGACATCACCTGGATTTTTGCCGCCAATTCCCAACCTTACTTTATTGGCAGGCAGGCCAGCATACAATTCCGATTTAGCCCCCTTGCTTGTTTTTCTCGTCCTCTCGTATTTTGCCCTCTTGATAGAAATCTCCTTATGCGCCACTCTCACTGCATCTAAATCAAACCAATACTTCTTTTCTTTAACCAGCATAAATACCGACTCATAAGAATTGGCGAATCTGTCTTTTACTGAAGAAGGCATATGGTTAGGTTTATGCCAGATGATTGTATTGCGTAGATACCATTTCTGCTTATAAACCATTTTTAATATTAATCTGTAATTTTGCAGAACTAATGTTTTATCATCTAATCCGCTATTCTTAGGCGGATTTATATCTCTATATCCGTCTTTAAATTTATTCATTGGTTGTCCTTTTCCGCTTCCAGTCCATCTTTGAGCAGAATAACAATCTCCGTGATTCCAAAACATAATTCCCGTTGGTTTCAGAGTTCGGTGAAGCTCTTTTGTGATTTGTAAAAGATGCTCAATAAATAAATCCAATGTTGGTTCTAATCCTAATTGTCCATACCAAGCCCCGCACTTCTTACAAAACCAACTTCTGCTTCGCTTGTCTCTTCTCAAGGCCTCGAAACTCTTTTTATTCCACCTATTCTTACACAATTGAGAACCATCACTGCTTCGCCTTTTATAGGATTTATCCATCCATTTGTGTTTACAATCCGGGTTTCCGCCCCAAATAACATTTGCCTCTTCGCCATAATCTCTCAGTCCCCAATATGGCGGGCTGGTAATAATCGTATCTATGCTTTCTGTCGGAAGGGTCTTTAAAGTTTTCAATGTATCTCCGCAGATAATTATGTTTGTTTGCAGTTTCTTCATGCGTTTATATGTCTGCCCCTGCCAGAAGAACCGCACACGAGCCGTTCTGTGCGGTCATTTTTTGGGCAACTGGCCGATTTTCTCCCATCTTCTGCGAATTACATCACACCAGTGCGGGTCTAATTCCATCAGGTAAGCCGTCCTTTCCAGCTTATGTGCTGCCATTAGCGTGCTTCCGCAGCCCCCAAATAAATCAACTATTAATTGACCGACTCTGCTTGAATTCTTAATAGCTTTCATTACCAGCCACTCTGGTTTCTCTGTCGGATGAAGCATTTTAGTGATGGCCTTTCTGGGCATCTCCCAGACATCGCTTTGATTCAGGTCTCCGTAGAAGTAATGTCTATGTCCTTTTTTCCAGCCGTATATGATTGGCTGGGCTTTGCTTCTTCCTTTTCCTCTTTTGCCCTTCATCACCTGTTCGTATTGCTTTTTGTAATCTCCCCAGCCGATTGAAAACGACGGCTTGATCCAGACGATTGTAGTTGAAAACTCAAATCCCGCATTGAGCATTTGGTAATAAAATAACGGATAGGATGTATAGCCAGTGCAAATGTAAATTGTTTTGCCTGGTTTTAATATCTGATTATAACTATTGAAAAATCTCTCGGTGAATTTTCCAAACTCTTCTTGGCTCTGCTGGTCTCCTAAAATCTTTCCTTTTTCGGTTGGGAATTTTCCTTTCTTTGCGTGGCTGATATGCGCCACATTGTAAGGCGGGTCAGTGAAGACCATGTCTGCCTGCTCTTTGCCCATCAGTTTTTTGACATCTTCTATCTTCGTAGAATCACCGCACATCAATTTATGCCTGCCCAATTTGTAAATCTCGCCGTATTTTGAAATCGGTTTTTTCTTTAATATCTCTTGTTCTTTTTCTATCTCGGTCTCTGGTTCTTCCTCGTCTCGCAGCATCTGAGTATCCAACAGGTTGCTGATTTCTACTTCATTAAGCCCGCTCAAATTTAAATCAGCGTCTACTCGACTCAAGTTATAAACCAATTCCGCTAATTTAGTTTCGTCCCATTTCCCTTTAATCCTGTTTAAAGCTATATTAAGAAGCTTCTCTTTGTCTGCTGGCAGGTTCACTTCCGTATAGGGAATTGCTCTCCAGCCCAGTTCTGTGGCTGCTCTTACTCTCATGTTCCCGCCGACGACTATTCCTTTTCTGCTTTTATAGACATTCATCACTATTGGCTCTACGCATCCAAACTCTCTCATTGACCTTTTGAGTGATTCGTATTCTTTTTCTGGCATCTCTCTGGGATTATAATAAGCCAGCTTTAATTTCTTAATTTCTATCTCTGGGTATTTTGTTTGGTTAGTTTTCGCCATAATTTTTTAGAGTAAAATTTAACTCTTAGCCAAATCCTTAACCACAAAGGAAGACGTCTATATGCTTGACTCATCACTTCTTTCTTCATCTTTCCTATTCTTCGCCTTTGTGCTTCGGCTAACAATTCAGGGCTGATATAAGTCCCGCCGATCATTCTCTCCCGATTCTTTCTTTTTGCCCACCGATCCTTCTTTGGATTATTCAACCCCGCTTCTTTTCTTCTTTTGCTCTTTTGTTGCATGGTTTCCTTTTTCATCTTCTTCATTAATTATTTTCTCTATGGTTTTTAGAACTCCTTTTAATCTGACAATTTCTTTTTGTTGCTCCTCTACAAATTCTTTTTTAGTAACTTGCCTTTTTCCTGCCAGTGTTCGTCTCTCAAAATCTTTAAGGATTTCGTCATCTCTGCGACCATCAAAATTTCTAATTTTAATTTCCACTCGGATTATGTCTTCCATAACATAATCGTGGAAAGCTTCTAATGTTTCTCGTCTGGTTTTCATAATTTTGTAATCTTAAATACTTTCGACCTTTTATCGTAATACCAATACTCTTTTTGAGAGCCTGGCGGTTTCGGGAAAGCAAGCATCTGTTCTTTTTTCTGCCTGCTTCTGTCACTAAGTTCCCCAGCAGAAACCTGAATAAATCTGATGTGCTTCTGATTCACCGCTATCAAATCCCAGCAACCAAAAAAATCTTTAGGTTGCCATTTAACCCATTTGACTTTCTCCACCCAATAACCTTCTTCTTTTAGTTTTGTTTCCGCTTTTTTCTCGATGTATTTTCCTCTGCTTGTTGTGTTCATTGATTTCGATTCCAACCCGGGCCAACTCTGTTTTTTTATCCCTCAGTTCTTTATTTTCAAAAGGTCGAAGAGGGTCGACCTAACAGAGACGGCCCGGGTGAATCTTTACTTCCTAAATTCATCAGCACTTGGACAATTTGCAAAATGGCTGATGAGTTCTAATGTGGTAGGCATTTGCTTGCCGTTCTTGGTCTTGAGCCAGATGATATCCTCGCCGCATCTCTGGCATTTAGAAATACCTACTCCTAATTTTAAGAGGCGAGTTCTAATCTGACGGCTAACATACTTCTCTATTTTAGATTTGAGGTATTTGTCGTAGTCATCCATTGTCTTTTTTGGACGAGGGCGACTTCCAGATTACTGGAATCGCCCCCATTTTTTTTACAGCCCTATGTCTTCTAATCTTGTTCTGTCTTTAGGAGTGCCATCTGGATTTTGGTTTCGACCTGGCATTTCTGCCCGATCTGGCACATCAAGCTTAATGTTCAGCTTGGCACGGTTCTTCATTCCTACTGCTGCCATCATTATTCTAATGGCCTGAATAGTTTTGCCTTGCCGGCCAATGACCATTCCTGCATCTCCGTCGCCAAGTTTAACCGAAAGCAAAACCCCCATCTCATCTGTTGTTCTTGTCACTTTTACTTCCTCTGGCTTGGAAACGATTGCTTTTAGAATAGTTTCTAAAAGTTCTGTAATTTTGTCGTTCATTGTTTTTTTCTTTATTTCTTTAATTAGTTTTTTTTTCGACCTTTATTTCTTCCAGCAATTCTGACTTTGTTGCCAGTGCTGGCTTCCGTCAATTTTTAATAAATAGAAGGCGGCTTGATAATTTAACTCGGCATCAAAGGGGCTGCCATTTGTCCCCATCTCTCTCATTACATAATCCCAAGTGTCTGGAATGAATTGAGCCAATCCCATCCCAGCCCTACATCCATATTCCTTATTGCAAGCTTCTGCATCCCACCCGCTCTCGCAGGTTATGATTCTTTCAAGAAGCAATCTTTTTTGTATTTCTGACTCTGGCCCTGGCTTTTCTTCGAGTTTTCCCTCTGGCGTCATGATGTAAATCTTGCCCTTAATGATGGCCTTCTCGCCTTCTGGCAGGACTTCAAGGATACTGTCCATCATTTCTTTTTCTAAACATTGGCATTCTGGGCATATCCATTTATCGGAACATTCCCATTCCTTTTCCCATTCTGTGTATATTCCATAAATAAAACTGAGCAAAAGCAAAATCATCACTGTCATGACAATTAGGATTACTCGAAAGATTGTGGTTTGATTTTGCATGTTACGAATAAATTTTTGGGGTTTTCCTTCGCCAAGTTTTCACTTTCTCAATATCAATCTTCATCGGGCATTCTGGGTTGGTGCAAACTTCGGTTCTGCTCAAAGGGCGCTCTTCAAGCTTACTTGTTAATTTCACTAATGTAGTTAATTCTTTTTTGCAGACAGTGCACTGGCTCATTTTCTTTTTTTCCTAAAAATCCCTCTTTTCTCAAAATACTTTCTTATTTCTTTGAGCTTCTTCTTGATTCTTTCTTGTTGCTCTTTTGTCCTTGATTTAGTCATTTTTCTTCGTAGATGGCTCGCATGGCTTTAGTTCCATCTGGCTTAATCACTTCTTCCCATCTAATTATTTTCCGTCCTTGCTTCCTCTTTTGAGCCACTACTTCGTCTATGTATTTGGCTATGGTCTCTAATGTCCATTTCTTTAGGTAGTCCGTTCTCCTGATCGCTTCTACGGTTTCGTGAATATCCTCGTTGCTGTATCCATTCAGAAGTCGGGCTGGTTTACAATTTCTTTTAATAATGGATTGCATTTGCTCGGCGTTCTCTGGCCGGAGCTCTTTTTCTTTTATCCAGACCCCGATTATTTGGATATGCCGTTTCGGGTCTTTTAGGCATTTCTTAATTTCTTCTTCTAAATTCCAGCCAGTCGGCTTGTCCGACATATTATCTTTGTTTCCTTTGTTTCCTTTCTTTTGTGGGTTCGGGAAGTGAACCGATTTCGGTTCGGAAGCCCTACCGATTTTGGTTCGGCTTCCGAACTGGTTCGGCTTCCGAACCACTTTGAAAAGTTTCTCTTGTTTTGGCTTATTTCTTAACTTTTTCCTTAACTGGTTCACTTTCCGAACTACTTTATCTATATTCATATCAAGATTAATTTCGTAGTAGTTTCCCTTATTGTCTTTCCTTACGAATACTGCTTCGGCCTGTTTTAAGTTCTTCAATGCCTCGCTGAGGCTTGACCGTGCTAATCCTGCTCCATAATCTAACTGCTTGCCGTTCTTATCCTTTATCCCTTTTATAAATTGACTGAAACTGATTCTGTCTTCCCTTTTATGGAATCCATAGGTTCTTCGGCAAATATAAAGCATGCACCTTGCCTCTGCTTCTGGTAGTCGTGGAATAAGTAAATCAAGGATGACATTTGGCACTTGTGTTGAATTAGGGATAAGTTTTTCCTTTGGCATAGTTTTGAAATGGAGAAACCCTCCACTGCTTCTATTAGTTTTCTTCTGGCGTTATTAATTCTTTTCTTGATTCTTTTCTGCTTCTAATAATTTGATGTCGTCAATCCGAAGAAGCTGAAGAATAAACATTGCCAATGTGGATACCCATATATTTTTTACTTCCTTTCCAATTAATCTCTTTTCCCCTGCTGGAGTTAATAATTGCGTATTGTTTGGGTCAGGATGCTTTAGATTCTCGTTGATGATTATTCTGATTAGCTCTTTTTCCTCTGGGGCAAGTTTTTTATGTTTGCCATCTCCATAGGCCGAATCTAAACTCTGGCGAAGCATCTTTAGGCAGATATCCCTTTTTTGTTTGTATTGTGGGTCTAATTTTTTCCCTTGCATGGTTTTGAATATTATTTTTATTCGCCTCTCATCTCTGCTCCTGCTTGCTCGGTTCATGCCCCTGCGGTGAACCTACAAGGAAGGAGCAAGGAAAGGAGCAGAGTCAGGGGCGAATTACCGCTTCTTCTGGTCTTCTTTTCTTTTAATCACCAATACTGTCTGTCCGTTTTTCTTTGTATACTCAGCCATTCCGGCCTTCACTATCAAATCCATAATCTTTCGATATCCTTCTCTTAATATATTAGGCATCAATCCTTTAATCGCTGTCATGCTGGTTGTGCCGAATACTTCATAGAGAGTATCCAGCTTGAACTGCTTGTCTTTTCCGTTGTAGCCTGGAGCAATTCGGGTAAGTAATCCTTCAATTTCCTCAATCCATTTATCTCGTTCTCTTCTAAATTCTGCTTTTCCTTCTTCGGTCTTGAACAGAAGCGCTGTATCTCCCTCTGGTGTAATCACTGCCTTCTTGCTGAACGGATTAGCCATCATTGCTTCAACGGTTGGAGCAAAATCCTCATAGCTTGGATTCTTGAAGGTCTTTCCGTCTAACAACGCTGCCCTGTCTTTTAGCACGGTTGCTTCTCGCCACACTTTCTTTTCGTCTTTTCCTATTACTTCTTCGAATCTCTCCATTAAGAGCAGTATGTCTGGTTCATATGCTGTTTCTCCCTCTACTTTCATTTTGACGCCTGACTTGTAAATTTCTCTCTTGTGAGTATCTGGATTTATCTCATTTTCATATTCGTATCCAGCCCGGCCACACATGATGGTGTGATAAGGATCATTGACGAACGGATCAGAAAATTCTTGCTTCCAAGTCGGCTTGATAATTCCCCAGTCCTGAAACTGCAGGTATGTGTGATGGACTTTCTCTTTGTATGCCTCAAGGAAATTCTCCCAGATATGAGAGATTGAATCGATTATCAGAATATCTCCTGCGCCTTCTTGCATTCTCCTCATCGTCTCTTTTAAATCTGCTAATGATCTTGATTCACGCACCAAGAGTTGAATCTTCATGTCGGCAAATAAAGGCTTCAAGAACTTAGCTGATTTTTCAGTATCAAACACAACTACTGGCTTCTTGGACTTGATTCTTTGATGCAATCCTCTGGCAATTAGGGCTGCGGTATATGTCTTTCCGCTGCCTGCAAATCCTTGCAACGCTGCCTTGAAGAATGGCTTGGTGTTATCGGCTGCAGTGAAGAAGTCATCGGTTTGCTTTCTTGTGGTCTTAGTTTTAGTCATTTTTCTTTAAGGTATTGACACGCCAACTCGCTTCGTGATATTCTTAACGTAAGCACTGAGGAAGTTGGCTTTGCCAATTTCCTTTTTTATTGTAAGAGCTCAATCAAGGCTTTTAATAAGTTATCCCAATAAGCGATGTGTTGAACCTCCTGTGGGCTGACCCAAATTGTCAGCACCATAAATGTAAGGACGAAGATATGGAAGGCTGCTATCGCCACTATGACACCGCCCGTGTAAAGAGCTATTTGTCTTATCATTTCCATGATTGATTTCTCCTTTCTGGTTATTAGTTTTTATCGAGGTTTTCACCCCGTCGACCTTTTGGCGAGCGGTTAGCCGCTCATCTCAATCCGCAAGGATGCGGACTGAGTCAGGGGCTAATCTTCTATCACTTTGATTCTTCCGTTTGAGAGAGCTTGCCGTTCTACTACCAAATCCAGATTGTAGATTGTTTCTTTATTCGGAAGCTTGACTGCTCTATTTTTAACCGTGATTTCTACTTTGTCGCCGTCGTCATTGTAGATTTTTATCTTTCTGGCTCTGTTTCTGGTATCGGTTTTCGGCAGAATGATATGTGGGAATTTTTTGCCGTGTGGTCTCATAGCTGTGTTGCCTTGACGGCCAGTTCTTTTATCCTCTTGCCGTTCTTTTCTTTTCGGTATTTCTTAATTGCTCGACTAACTGCAACCGCTATGCTGCTGGCCTGCTCTCTATACTCACTTACCACTGGGTAAGGTAAAGGGGCAGTAATTTTAATAAGGTAGTTCTTCATGTTTATTCTTCCTCTCTTTTTATCGTCTGTAGTTTAGCCAGATTTCGCTGGTTCGACCTTTGGGCATATAAAAAATCGGCAGCTCCATTACGGAACTGCCGATTTTTATTAAATTTGGCTTATTTGCCTACTTTTTCATCTCTTTGTGGGGGGTATGCTTCCTGCACCATTTGCAAAATTTCTTCAGCTCTATTTTTTTCTGAGTCGTTTTTTTATTTTTACGCGACCAATAATTAATCCGTTTGCAAACGCTGCACTGCAGTTTTATCAAATTATCCTGAGACATGAGCCCAGAGGCGGATTCGAACCGCCGACCTACACATTACCAATGTGTTGCTCTAACCAACTGAGCTATCTGGGCATTCTATCTAATTAGGACTCTAAAAATTTATAAAAATTAACGATAGCGATTCCTGCGTATCCCCAAACAAACGGCAACCATAAAGGTATCAGCCAAGTAGGATTCATGTAATACCATATTCCACTTTTTATGCAAACTATCTCTGTTACGGCCCCACCGATGGTGCAAAAAAGAAAAATTTTAAGACCTACCTTATCGAACCAAATAGGATAAAAAACAACAAGACCTAAAACTAAAATCCCCGAACTTAATAAATTATTCCTCCAGAATAACAGAACAACAATAAAAGGAAATAAGGCAAAAAGAATATACAAAAAAAACTTTCGTAGTTAAATAAAAATCGCGTGGGCAGGGAGGGATTCGAACCCCCGTAGTCCGAAGACGCCAGATTTACAGTCTGGTGCATTTGACCACTCTGCCACCTACCCTTGGAGCCAGCGGAGGGATTCGGACCCCCGACCGACGGTTTACAAAACCGCTGCTCTACCCCTGAGCTACGCTGGCTAAAACTATTTACCGCTATTGTTCTTGATACCCATTTCCTTTAACTCTTCTAAAACTTCTTTAACTTTCTTGTCTTTGGAACCCAACTTAACGGCTATTTCCAAGGAGGCCTTGGCATCTGTATAATTGTGCTGCCTCCAATATAAAAGACCGAGAAATTTATAGGCGGTAATATTCTTGGGATTCTCAACAATCAAATCAATCCATTTCTGTTCTTCTTTAATCGGCTTATCCAACTCACTGATAGGAATTTCCTCGCTTTCTTCCTCGACCGGTTGAGAAATTATCTCTTCTCTTTCTATTTTAACGGGGATTTCCTCGGATTGACCAGTTGATAAATCTTTGGTTCTTTTTCTTCTTTGTTCCCTTTGCTTAATCCACTCTTTTGATTTTTGAGTCATTGTTTGCGAACTACGTCTCAATCTTTCAATCCATCTGCTCAATAAATTCTCTGTTTTCAAAAAGATGATTTTTACCCGCCGTAAAAATTTCTCCAAACCGACAATTAGATTAAGCCAATGCTGTTTGTAATTAATCTCTCGTAATCTTTGAGTCAGGCCTCTTTTCCTTTCCAAAATAATCATCTCTTCCTCTGACAAACGAGCCAATACCGGAATTTTCCGATAAACAATGGCCACCAATCCTCCTAAACTAAAACCAATAATAAGGTAAAGGATAAAATTAAACATAGCTATATCTCTAATCTAACAAACTTACCTATTCTAATATTTTCACCCAATTTAGCAATAGCTTCATTAATTAATTCTTCAATAGTTTTCTGCTCATCTTTGATGAAGGGTTGACTTAAAAGCTCCTTTAGATTTTCCGGATTCATAGCCGCCACATGCATGGCTAAATCGTGGGCCAATTCTTTAAATTGTTCGTTCTTGGCTACAAAATCGGTTTCGCAATTCAATTCCAAAATTACCCCTATTTTGCTCTGGTTATGAACGTATGTTTCAATTAAGCCCTGTTTAGCTTCCCGCTCGGCTTTTTTTAGGGCTTTTTCCCGGCCGCTTTTCTTCAAAATTTCCAAAGCCTTTGTCTGGTCACCGCCGGCTTTTTCCAGGGCTTCTTTACATTCCATGACCGAAATATTCGTCTTCTGGCGAAGTTTTTTAATTTGTTCTGCGCTAATCATAAATTAATAATACGATATTAGGGACAAGACAATTGCTTTCAGCGGCATAGAAATGCGAGCGGGCATGGTTCCGAGCGAAGCGAGAAGAGTGAGCATTTCTCTGCAGCGAAATTTCTCGCTGGGGAATTTCGCGTAGCCGAAGATAATTGTCTTGTCCTAAATTTTTGTCATCTCGGAGCAGCGGTTCAGCTCAACCAAAGAAACCAATTGATTCTGGCTGCCGCGTCCTTGAAAAATGGGTTAGGGTGAGCCTAATTATTTATTTCAACACTTTAACAACTGTCCCTAAAATCAATTTCAAGGAAGTGATAGCATCGTCATTAGCCGGAATCGGATAATCAATCAAAGTCGGGTCAGCATTAGTATCACATAAACCAATTATCGGAATCTTTTTCATCCTTGCTTCCTTGACAGCTAATTTCTCTTTTTGGGTATCAATAATCAAAAGAGCCTCTGGTAATTTAATTAACTTCTTGATTCCACCAAACTGTCTTTCCAGTTTCTGCAACTCTACGTCAAATTCATGTTGTTCTTTCTTGGTATATTTCTTTAATTCGCCTTTTTTCTTTTTCTCTTCCAAATCACGAAAGCGCTCTAATCGTTGAGAGATAATCTTAAAATTGGTTAAAGTACCCCCTAGCCATCTCTCGCTGACATAAGGCATCTGGCATTCTTTAGCCATTCGCCGGGTGATTTCTTTAGCCGCTATCTTAGTGCCGACAAAAAGAATGACTCCTTTTTTCTTTTTAATCTCTCGGATAAATTTCAAGGCTTCAGCCAACTTTTGGCGGACTTTTTCCAAATCAATAATATGGACGTTATGCCGACTGGTAAAAATATACGGCTCCATTTTGGCATTCCATTTGGAAGTCCGATGACCAAAATGGATACCGGCCTTAAGCATTTCCTCTAAGCTCGGGAGTATTTTCTCGATATTTTTTTCAGTTGACTTTTTGCCAGAGGTAGTCTGTCTCTCCTTTAGCAAAGATACACTTTTAACCGGTTTTTTTATTGTTTTTTTAATTTCCTTTTTTACCATTTTAATCCTTAAAGAGCGTATTTTAAAGGGCGTGCCTTTAAATAACACCCTTGAAATAGTATATCACATTTTTGAATTAAGGCAATATCTTGCCTATTTTATCCTAATCTGTTACTATATAAATGATGAAAAAAGATATTCATCCTCAATACTATCCCAAAGCTAAAATTAAATGCGCCTGTGGCGCCACTTTTGAAATTGGTTCAACCAAACAGGAAATGGAAGTAGAAATCTGTTCTCAATGTCATCCTTTTTACACCGGCAAAGAAAAAATCATTGAAACCGGTCAGGTAGAAAAATTTAGAAAAAGATTAGCTAAACGAGAGACCCGGCTCCTTGGTCCAAAACTTAAAAAGTCCGCCTCCGCCAAGACCTCTCGCCTCGTCTCCGATTCGTCGAAGCGGACGGCGAGGTAAGAAAAAATGAGTGGAATTATTATAGAAATCAGAGCCGGGGCCGGTGGCGAAGAAGCAGCTCTCTTTGCGGCTGACCTTTTCCGGATGTATTCCCGCTTTGCCGAAAAACAGAATTGGTCCGTCAGTTTAATTGATAGTAGCCAAAGTAGTTTAGGCGGTTATCGGGAAGTAGTTTTTGGAATCAAAGGAACCGATGTTTACGATAAATTAAAATATGAAGCCGGCGTTCATCGCGTTCAGAGAATTCCAACCACCGAAAAATCCGGCCGAGTTCATACTTCGACTGCTTCGGTAGCTGTTCTTCCACAAGCTAACGAAGTAGAAATCAAAATCAATCCCCGGGATTTGCGTATCGATGTTCTCCGAGCTTCCGGTCCGGGAGGTCAGTATGTCAATAAGCGCGAGTCAGCTGTTAGGGTAACCCACCTACCGACCGGCTTAACGGCTATCTGTCAAGAGGAAAGAACTCAACAACAAAACCGAGAAAGCGCCCTTCAGGTTTTACGGGCTCGTCTCTTGGCTAAAAAGCGAACTGAAGAAATGGCTCAACGAGGAGCCGAAAGACGGGAGCAAATTGGTGCCGCCATGCGGGCTGAAAAAATCCGCACCTATAATTTTCCTCAAAATCGGATAACTGACCATCGTCTTAATAAGTCCTGGCACCAATTAGATAAAGTCATCGACGGCGATTTGAAGCCAATTATCAAAGCCTTTCAGAAAATTAATAAGTAACGGGAGCTTACCTAACCATTTCGAGAAACGTAGATGACAAAAGCTTTATCTATTTGTAAAAGTGAAAGAGGGTCTGCTTTTGTCATCTCCGAGCCGAGGCAACAACTTTAATGGAATACAGCTTAATTCTCGGCTGAGGCGTTTTCGAAAAATGGTTAGGTAAGCTTCCACTAATAGATTTACATGAAAAAAAGAATTTTCAGCGGTATTCAGCCAACTGGTCTAGTCCATATTGGCAATTATTTAGGAGCGATTAAAAATTGGGTCAAACTACAAAATGAATACGACTCTATTTTTTGTATTGTTGATTTACATGCTTTGACTATTCCCGAAGCCTCCCAGCAAATGCAGAAAAAAATATTTGACCTGGCGACCACTTTATTAGCGGCCGGCCTTGACCCTAAAAAATGCGTTCTTTTTGTCCAATCACATATTCCCGAACATACTGAATTAACCTGGCTCCTGAATACAGTCACACCCATCGCCGAATTAGAAAGAATGACTCAATTCAAGGAAAAAGCCAAACACTTCAGAGAAAACATCAACATGGGTCTTTTTGACTATCCGGTTTTGATGGCCGCTGATATTCTTCTTTACCAAACCGATGCGGTGCCAGTTGGTGAAGACCAGCGACAGCATGTTGAATTGGCCAGGACTATCGCCCGAAAGTTTAATCAGCGACACGGCCAGGTTTTTACTATTCCGGAAGCGCTAATTTATTCTAGCGGGGCCCGGATAATGTCCTTAGCTGACCCAAAGAAGAAAATGGCTAAAAGCGTCCCTCAAAGTTATCTAGCCCTGACCGACTCGCCGGCCCTAATCCGTCAAAAGATTAAAAAAGCGGTCACTGACTCCGGAAAAGAGATAGAATACTCTCCGAAAAAACCAGCTATTGTCAATCTGATTAATATCTACGCTGCTTTTTCCGGTCTTTCAGCTGACCAAATTGAAAAAAAATATCAAGGCCAAGGATACGCTCCCTTTAAAAAAGATTTAGCTGAAATAGTTATTAAAGGATTAAAACTGTTCCAAGCCAAGAAAAAGACCCTGGAGAAAAAACCAACCTACGTTAAGAAAGTCTTAGCTGACGGTGCCCACAAAGTCCGTCCGCTCGCTCAAAAAACTCTCCAGCAAGCCAAACAAAAAATGGGCCTGATTTAAAATAAAAAAGGCGCGTCTGAATATAAGGGTTGCCCTTTTGGATCACGAAAAGGGCGTGCATCGAGATTCCATGATCTCGCCGAAGGCGAGGTCGTGGTCGAGAGGCATGCCCTTCGGCGATAAAAAGGCGATCCTTTAAACGATATTTTTCAGAAGCGCCTTTTTTATTCTTCGTAATAATTAAGCAAAAAATCAACTAATAAATGACCGCCTAATTTTTCTCCTTCGGCCTTAATAAAATACTCTCCCTTAACTCTTTCGGGAGCGACCGAAACTCCTTTACCAACTTGAAGCATCTCTTCATCATTGTAATTATTACCAGTGGTCATAATCTGTTTTGGTTCCAGGCCCAGCTGCTTGGCTAAATTAATAATCGCTTTGCCCTTGGACATTTCTCGACTACCAATATCATAACCTTCGTTAGTCCAAAGACAATACAGATTATCAGCGGCTATCTCTTTAACTAAATTAGGTATCTCATCCATCTGGTCACAATGAACGGTCAGAATAAACATCTTCGGCTCAAAGCCGCGGATTTTTTTGTTATTAGCCATCATTTCTTTAATCTTTTCTTTAATATCTCTTAACTGCCCAAAGTATTCATCTGGATAAGAAGGATGAATAATTTTATTATCCAGCCAAGTCAGATTGCCATTCTCGGCCTGAAGAATTATTTGATTGTCAAAAATCCGGTTTACCAAGCTTTTTAAATATAAAATATTACGGCCAGACGAAAAGCCAATTTTAAGATATTTTTTAAGTTCTTTCAACTTCTCAACAAACGGTGGCAAAAGTTGATGGGACTTCATATATAATTCAGTGCCGTCTTCGTTTTCTCTCAATTCGGTGCCCACTGGAATAATCACTCCATCAATATCAAAAACAACTATTCTTAAATCAGCTAACTCTTTTTTGGTAATTTCTTTTATCTCCTTCATATCTTTATTATAATATCATCCCGCCGCCTAAGCAAACTTCTTTCTGGTAAAAGACAGCCCATTGGCCGGGGGTAACCGCTTTTTGCGGTTTATTAAAAATTAACTTCAACTTACCTTTCGCTGGTAGGTAGAGTTTAGCCGCTGCCAATCGCTGATTAAAGCGAGTTCGGGCTTCAACTTTAATTGTTCGCCTAGGCGCTTGGCCGGAAATAAGATGATAATCGGTCAACCTAATCTCTCGCCGAAATAAAAGAGGGTCATTTTTCTTATTGGTAACTACCAACCGATTTCTTCCCTTATCAAAGCCAATTACCCACCAAGGGCCACCGCTTAATTTAATCCCTCGTCGCTGACCAATGGTATAGAAATGAAGTCCTTGATGCTGACCTAAAACCTTACCTTCTTTGTCAACAATCTGGCCTGGTTGAAGGCCTATCTCTTTTTCTAGAAAAAGAGGCATTAACTTTTGACTGATAAAACATAAATCTTGGCTTTGTTTCCTTCTGGTTAAAAAATTAAGGCTCTCCCTTTTAGCCAGCTGATAAACTTCCTTCTTGGTTAAATTACCTAAGGGAAAAATTATTTTAGCTAACTGCAACTGGTTTAAAAGGCAAAGGAAATAGCTCTGGTCTTTCTCTTTGTCTTTGCCTCTCAAAAGTTGATGTTCTTTCTTAACTTTTCTAACTCGAGCATAATGCCCAGTGGCCACATAGTCAGCTCTTTTCTTTTGAGCGAACTCAATTAACTTCTGGATTTTCAGCTGTTGATTACAAACTACGCAAGGATTAGGCGTTTTTTTATTTTTCAAAAGAGAAATAAAATAGCCAATTACTTTTTTCTTAAATGTTTGCCGACAATCAAGAGTATAATGGGGCACTTTTAGCTGTCGACAAAATTTTTTAGCCAGGCGAATAGATTGTTGATTAGAATAGACATTTTCTTTACCCGACCAGCCACTGTATCTTAAGGTTAGACCAATTGGCTGATAACCCTGTTTTTTAAGTAATAACAAAGCAACGGCCGAATCAAGGCCGCCAGAAAGACCGACTACTATTGACTGACGACTATTTTTCATTATTAATCTGGCTAATCCTGATTGCCTTGCCTTTGATTAAGGCCTCAGTTATTTTTTGATGAGCCGAACTTAAAATCCTCTGTAGAGTACTTTGAGAGATTTTCATCCTCTTAGCTGCCTCGGTCTGTTCCAATTTTTTCAACTCGCAAAGCCGTAAGGCCTCTAATTCATCTGTTCCTAAACTGACTTCTTCCAAAGCGGCCAGTGGGACTGCTCGCGGCTTGAAATAGGTTATCTCCGGGTCAAATCTAATTGTTCTTTTTTTGGTCGGTCTCATTTATTTAAACTTAAAGGGTTGCCATTGAGGATTACGCCCTTGCGAAGCAAGGACGTATCCGAAAGGACGACCCTTTATAGTTTTAAGGAAGTCCGTAATTGATTAAATATTTTCTTTATTTCTTTCTTGGCCTTAAGATTAGTCTTTAAAATGGGTTTTAGATTGGCAATTGCCTTGAAAACGCCCTGGTCGTAAGATATCCGGCCTAAAAAATTATAGCTAAATTCTTTTTCAATTTCCTTAGTCAATGAACGGTTAATATCCCATTTATTGATAACTATTCTAAAGGGAATTTGAAAATGGTTAACTACTTCTAAAACTCTTCTCAAATCAGCTAATCCGGAAAGAGTTGGTTCGGTCACTAAAATAGCTAAACGAGCGTCTTGCAAAGAAGCAATGACCGGACAGCCGGTCCCCGGCGCTGAATCAATAAGCATTAGTTCATACTGGTTATTTTCTTCAGCCCGTCTCTTTATTTCAGCGACTACCTTGCCCGAACCGGTTTCGCCGGGCAAAAGCTGACCAGTAAATAGCGGAAAGCCATATTTGGTTTGAATTAATTTGATTTGGCCGTTCTGAACCGGTTTTAAATCAACCGCTTTTTGAGGACAGACAATCTGACAAACACCGCAACCCTCACAAAGAAAGGGATTAATTTTAGCCCGACTGTTTTTAATTTTAATGGCCTCAAAAAGACATTTTTCAGCGCAAAGACCGCAACCATTGCACTTACCTTCATCAATGACCGCCTTAAAAGAAGTGGAAATTTTCTGAGAAGATTGAATGTTCTCGTCAGAGACCTCGTTAAGCCAAATGGCTAAATTAGGCGCGTCAACATCAGCATCAACAACAGCTATTTTTTTCTTTTTAGCCCAAAGCATGGCCAAGACCGAAGTCAGCATTGATTTACCGACTCCTCCCTTGCCCGAGGCAACAACTAACTTGAACTGTTTATTTTCCATTAATTAAATATTATCCGAAAGAACCCGAAAATCTTCTTTGAGCGTCTCGGCCATTTTATTATTGTAGACAACCACGGCTGGATGGTACAAGGGAATAATTTTAATTGGTCCGAAATCCGCCTTGGTCTCAAAAACCCTTCCGTGAATTTTACTAATGCCTTCAATCTTGTCTCCTAAACCGAATTTTTCTAAAAGATAAGCGGTCGCGTAATTACCCAAAGAACCGATTACTTTCGGCTGGATAATGGCAATCTGCCTTTCCAGATAAGGAACACAAGCGGCAATTTCTTCTTTTTGGGGGTTGCGATTTTGAGGCGGTCGGCATTTCAGAACGTTACCGATATATACTTTTTCCCTTTTTAAACCAGCTGCTTCCAGCAATTCATCTAAAATTTTTCCGGCCTGACCGCAAAAAGGCTGGCCGGTTTTGTCTTCGGAGGCGCCGGGCGCTTCGCCAATCAAAACGATTTCCGCCTGATGATTACCCTGGCCGATTACCGGATAAGTCCTCGTTTTGTAAAGAGAGCATTTCCGACAATCCAAAACTTCCTCCTTAATTTTTTCAAGCTGTCTGTCTATCTCTTTTAATTGCATCATTTTAATTTTAAAGCACCCCCGAAAGCATGGCCATTCCCAAAAGCGTAATAACCAGACCAGCCGCCAAATGAAGATATTTAATATTTCTGGCCTGCCAGCTGGTGACATCTTCCACCTTCCCGAAGCCAAAATAGATTATCAAAACGACAGCCAGCATCGGTAGAACAAATATTAGATTGTAGAATAAGAGCCAGGGCAATGATTTTAATATACCCAGCTCGCATAAAATTCCACCGCAGATAATATAGGGACCGATGGTACAAGGCAGCAAAAAGACAGTTACTAAAGCGCCAACCAGAAAAGCTCCCCGCGGACAGGTTATCTTCAAAACAATCCGGCCAATTCTGGAATCAACCGGGCAGACCGCCTTGGCCCGGAAAAAGGCCCTGATTTTAAGACAGCCCAGAATTATCGCTCCGAGAGCAACCGCTTTGTAAAGCCAAAATTGAACTGTTTTCAAAGAGCTCAGCAACTGGAACGATTCAACTATAACCAAGCCGTAAAGCAAATACATAACAAAGACGGAAAAAACAAAAGCCAAGCCGGCTAATAAAATATTTCTTTTCCGGGTTGGATTATAAGTCAAGACAGACATGAGCATTAAACCAAGAACAGCCAAAGTACAAGGATTGACCGCGTCAACGGCCGCCAAAGAAACAATTTTAACCAAAGTAAATTCATTTGATATCTTATCCAAAAAATCAGGGCTGATTGTCTGACATTGATAGCAGCTATTTTCAGCGGCCCAGGACAAATTAAAAAAACAGACAAATCCTAAAACAGCTAAAACTAATCCCCCGACAATAGTTTTCGGAGTCATTTTTATTAAACTGTTAAATTTTTTCATCTAAATTTAAACTTAGTAATTTCCCCCGGGAGTAGGCCTGAACGATTTCTTTAGAATAAGGAATTTCTCTAATAATCTCTGCTTGATATTTTTGAACAACCTCTTCAACTCCTTTTTTATCCCCTAAATCGGCCTGATTCAGAATTACTTCAATCGGCACCTTTAATTTTCGGCAAAGATCTAAAATCAGTCCTAAATCAACTGCCCCCATGGGAGTCGGTTCGGTCACCGCCATTGCTAAATCAACATCTAAAAGAGCTGAAATAACCGGACAATGAGTGCCGGCGGCCGTATCTAATAAAACAAAATCAGCTTTTTCCTGACTGGCGAATTTCAAAGCGAATTTTTTGGTTTGAGTGACTATTGGGCCGGTCTCTTCTAAGCCCGCTTTGGCTAAGCCAGTAATCAGCCAGTAATTTTCCTTGAGCTGATTAAGAAAAATCTGACCGGTTTCTTCCTTGACTGGCCGAATGGCCTGATTAGGACAAACTAACCAACAAGCTCCGCAACCGGAACAAAGGTCTTTAATAAATATTGGATACTGGCCGGGCGCCTGAAAGATAGCATTACTCCGGCAGGCCTTGAGACAACGGCCACATTTCTGACATTTATTCTCGTCTAATTTAGGAAAGGGAGTATAAATTTTTTCCAGCGGGGTTTTTAATCCTTGACCCAAAAGAAGATAATCGTTAGGGCATTCCACATCGCAATCAACTAAAACAACTTTTTTGCCTGTTTGAAAATATTTATTAGCTAAAAGAATGGCTACCGTTGATTTACCGGTGCCGCCTTTGCCACCGGTAACAGCTATTTTTTTCATTGAGTTAATTCTTTTAAAATATCTTCCAATTTTTTCTCCGGGCCAACCAATTTTAATTCAATACCGTAGGCCTTGAAATTTCTTTGAGCGTTCAAACCGATCTGTTGAGCAATCACTTTATCAGCCGAGATTGACCGGACAAATTTAAAGCCGTGGCCGGTTGTTTCGGTATAATAAGGATTTTTAACCACTTCCTTTCTTAAAATAGAACCCTCTTTGTCCTGGTCAAGAATTAAATATTCTTTAGCCCCGAAATGCTGACTAATCTCATTGTCGCTTAAAGGGATAATTGTCCGCTGACCTATTTTTTTCGGACCGATTATTTCAAAGCCGCCTTGAAATCCTTTCCGTTGGCCAAAGCTGCCAACAATGGTTCCTTGTTTAATTTCATGTGACTCCACTGAAACAATCACGTATTTCAACTGAGAAAAATTATCTAATAATCGACTTTCTAATGATTTAGTTAATTCCGAAACCCGGTCCAACTTTAAACGGGAATCCAATTTGATTTTTAATTCGGCGAAATTAGCTCCGCCGATTTTTCTGGTTTTTAAATCAGCTAATTCAATCCGCTGACCGCTAACTAAAGCTCTAATTTTCTTTTCTAATTCCGGATTAGCTACATCCAAAAGAGAATCGGTAATTTCTTTGCCAATACTAAATGTCTCTTTAAGAATATAGAGGCCGATTAATAAAGCAATGAGAGCATCGGCGTAAATAAAATATTTAACAGCAACCAAGCCAATCAAAACGCCGGCTGAAGAAATAACATCGGCCCGTGAATGTTCGGCATCAGCCACCAAAGACAAACTTTCATACTGACGACCATAACGAAACTTTAAACGAGCCATTACTTCATTAATAATCACCGTGACAATCATTAAACCAATAGCCCAGAAAGAAAAAGTAACCGGCTCCATTTCTGCAAATCGATTAATTCCCTCATAAATAATCCAAACCCCCGAAAGACCTAATAAAAGAGCAACGACTAAACCGGCTAAGCTTTCCGTCCGGTAATAACCGTAAGGATGCTTTTGGTCAACCGGTCTTCTAGCCGCCTTAATCCCAAAGAAAGTAACCAAAGATGAAAAAACATCCATACCTGAATGGATGGCTTCGGCTAATAAAGCAACGCTATTAATTAATAGACCAATAATCAGCTTAGCTAAGGTTAAGAGCAAATTAACCAGCGTGCTGATTAAAGAAATTTTCTCTTGATTCATTTTCGAAAGGGCGTAGTCCCAAGAGACGTCCCAAAGAGACAGGGAGCGTGCATCGGGATTCCACAGAAGGGTTGCCCTCGAGATTCCACGCCCTTGCGAAGCAAGGACGTGGTTGAGAGGGCGACCCTTTAAGGCAGGTCTTGGTCAAGAGGCATACCCTCCGGCAAGTCGTTTTTGGGACATCCCTTAAAATGACACCCTTTTTCTTCGGCCGGAGCCAGGTTCCAAGCCGCGGCCAGGACCAAAACCGCCGCCTCCGAATTTACGACCTAATCCAAAATGGCCGGG
>Ga0315547_1000741_pt1 | contig 29375 bp, 47 predicted proteins | sample SalMarSW160240MG_2_FD_202542 | JGI IMG/M metagenome (GOLD analysis project Ga0315547, IMG submission 202542) | Salt marsh sediment microbial communities from the Plum Island Ecosystem LTER, Massachusetts, United States - Salt Marsh Sediment SW1601-240 ...
TCAGGCAGTTGCCAGGCTGGGGGCAGATATCCCCCGGCGGTTGGCGTTGGATGCAAGGCTTCATGGGATTTATTTCTCAGGAAATAATTGTGGTTGCGGGTGCTGAGTTATATGATGCAGTGAGGATTCGTGCTACTATGTCCCTTCAAGCCCAATGGGTCACCAGTTCTTTTCCAGCGGTAATAATGTTTCTTGCAAGGTAAGTATCCCTTCATAACCCGTAATCTTTATGAAATCTTTATACTTGTGCCTAGTATATCCCTTGACAACCCGTATATAATAGTTTATAATTAAGGTATCAAAGTTAAGGAGGAAGGAAATGACTACAGGAGAGTTCAACAAAGAGGCAAGAATGGCAGCAATGAAGGAATATTTCACGAAAGGAGAGTTGATAGTAATAAACGAAGCCCTAACTAAATACCAGTGGGATTGCTTTAAAAAAGTCGAGAGCATGAATAACGAAACAGGTATAAACACAGAGCAAATATCAAGGTTGCGCAATATAATTGCTACGGCCAGTGACTTGAGAGAAGAATTTGAGCCGTTCCCTCTATAAAATATTCGGGGGCTGCGCATCCGAACAACGCAGAATGGAAAGGAGTTAAATGAATAACAGTTATTTAGCCACGAACAATAGCAGTTTCCCTGTACTTCACCGCCTACCCGTTGACCTTGACTTCCCGAAACCAAAAGGAGGTTTAACGAAATGCGATTGGTGTGGAGATTACCTTCCCACCGCCGAAGTTTGGGAGTGCGTAGGGCGATTAGGCCATTATCTTGTCTGTGCGAAGTGTCACAGTCAAGCAATAATTCACTAAATTGGAGATTAATATGACCACTAAAACCGCCAAATACACGATAAAAGAGTTTAACGAAAAGTATCCTGATGATGATACTTGCCTTGACCGGATATTCGAGGGTCGCTATCCTGACGGAGTTCCTTGCCCTGTCTGTAAAAAGATAACCAAATACTATCGAAAGACAGGCCGGAAGGCCTACGCTTGCGAGTTCTGCGCTAATCAGATTTACCCCACAGCCGGAACGATATTCCACAAATCGCCGACTCCGCTTAGGTCGTGGTTTTATGCCATGTTCCTGATGTCTGCTACCCGTTGCGGTATCTCTGCCAAGCAACTTGAGCGAGAACTCGGAGTGACCTATAAGACGGCGTGGCGAATGTTTAAGCAGATACGTAGCCTCATGGATGAGAGGGTCAAGTCTATGAACGGTCACATTGAGGTAGATGAGACTTATATCGGCGGCAAGCACTCCGGCACACCTGGGCGTGGTGCAGAGGGTAAGACGCCCGTTGTCGGGCTCATCCATCGTGAGCAAGGGCAAGTGAACGCTACGGTCACTAAGGACGTTAAGGCTCGCACTATAATGCCTATCATCTGGAATAACGTTCCACGCTCGACTGAAAACACCATCCATACCGATGAATTTGCCACCTACAATTACGTTCGGAAACTCGGATATTCTCATGGTGTTGTCCAGCATGGCAAGGGGATTTACGCCGAAGGGCTTAACCACGTCAATACCGTGGAGGGCTTCTGGTCGCTGGTCAAGCGTGGCATCAATGGTGTTTATCATGCCGTATCCCCTAAATATCTTCAGACCTATCTAAATGAGTATCAGTTCCGTTATAATCACCGGAAGTCGGAGACTCCGATGTTTGATTTGATGATGAATCGGATGCTTGCTCTTGCCGTTCCACCGGCTGGGAGGCTTTCGTGAGTAGCTTTTCAAAATCCTTTTCAGTCAATTCCTTTTTTCGTCCCATTGTATTCTCCCCCTTTTTCTCTAATTCTAACATGGTTTTGTGACTATTCTACGGGTTGTGAGGGGATACTTACCTCTTGCAATATCCGTTGGATTCGTGTGGCTGATTACATCCTTCTATTGAGCACATATGCCCCTTTAGTCTATGATATCTGCGATGGGCTGAAATTTCACGCAATTCTAAGTTGCTTATATCATTATCCAGCTTGTTAAGATTACGATGGTGAATTTCGAAACCATCAGGTATTGGGCCATTGGTTAATTCCCAGATATAACGGTGTTCGTCAATACATTTTCCATCTCGTTTTAATCTCTTGTATCTATATGCCATATAACCACTTTGTCCTACCCGCGATGTCCACCAATAAAAAAAGCCCCGGAACCTCCGGGGCGCATTATGTCATTCTAATCTTGTCAATGACCGTGGTGTTGATGAGTAGGTTGTTTGACCGATTTCCCCGTCATGGGTGAGCTAACCACTGGGGGGATATCATTCGGAGAATATTTTTCGGTGTGTAGACTCCTATGACACGATGGGCATAAGACTATCAAATTGTAAAAGCTATTATTTAATCCACAGCCGTCTTTGTGGTGAACTGCCGCCTTGGGACTTTTCCTACCGCAAAGCTGGCAATATCCCTCGGCTCTTAATAATAAAGCCCGGGATACGAGCCTCCATAAACTGATGGTATCTCCAGGCAATTTCCGGGGTTCAAATTCCCCTGCTAATGAAAGTAGAAAGGCTTTATCAGTGACACTTTTACCCAATACAATCTCAGTTTACAGCCGTTGAGCGTGGTTTGTCAAGTGTTTGACGGCAAATGCGATGTTCTAGCTTTATATCGCCGGTGACCGACCCATTGCCGGTAGTTTATCCCGACGGGCTGCTTGGTGAACTTCCGGGGTGGGTGTTTCTTGTTTCGGCACTTCTCATGTTCCGGGCAGTCGATGCAGTCCAGCCAGCGGGGACACGTACCACTGGCGATATATGACACGGCGGAGCGAATGCGACGCCGCACGTCCTCGGTATCCATCCCGTACCAGCTGGCGATTTGCCCGTCGGTGAAGTCCTGGCAGTAGTGCTTTTCGACCAACTCGCGGTCGAGGCCGGTCCGGGAGAGCCGGCTATCTATCCTCTCGGCGACCTGACAGGCGGCTTCGTAATAAGCCTTCGAGCTTCTGCCGGCGCGTGTGCCTTCGATATATCCCCCACTGGGCTCGACCGGATAGGCGCCTTCACGCATCTCATGGAGCCAGGGCAATAACAGGTCGAGGTCCCGGGCGTCATAGCGGACAGCGCCGGGGGCTACCCAGGCGAGATATTCTTCGCTGGTGGTTGGGTCTTTGAGATAATAGCGGAGCACTATTTCACCTTCTCTTGGTGGCTGGGGGGTTGCTTTATGAACTCCCCCATTTCCTCTTCGTCCATATCGGTACGAACGGGAACCTCCGGCAATGGCGGCTCTTCCTCCCAGGGCGCTTTCCTGTCGGCCATATCGAGCTTTTTCTTATACAGCTCGTACTGGAACTGCATGAGCTTCGCCCGAGCCTCAGGGTCAATAAGCCAGAATAATTCGGTCATTTAACACGACTCCCAGAACATCCGTTCTTTCTCTCTCTCTCTCTCTAAAGTGGTCACCGTATCCTTTTTTGTTATCTTTTCTTCATTATGTAAATAAAAAAGGCGCACCTCCGGGATTTCTCCCTGAAATGACGCCTCCTGTCGCTTTACAGCACCCGGTCATGGTGAGCCTGTCGAACCACTCCGGGCCAGGTCAGCTTATTCGATTAGTCTATCCTTTCTTTAACTCTCCGAGGGCTTTTTCGATGTTATAATCACCTAATGGTGAATAATCTTCTGGCAATTCCCAGATTCGTCTGCCATCCATTTCAATGTAGGATGGGAACGCTTCCCCGGATTCTAAATCATTTAGTGCACTTTCAACGGCATCTTTAATCGAAATACATTGAATTTCAATATCCTGGTAATATCTTCTAACAACGAGTTTTATCATTTCTTTCTCCTACTTCCGAAGCTCCATTGTGCCTTCTGGTTGCAATGGACGATATTATGGTCGGCGACCTGTACGATTATCTCCCCGTGGCCGGCGGTCAAAACGTGCTCGACCTTTTCCACGAAATCCAGGACTTCGTCCGCTGTCATTTTAACATGTACGGGCTTCTCAGGCATCAGGTAGCTCCTTAAATGCCAAGATGATAATACCAAGAAGCATGACTATTCCACCTCGAATTAAAATTTCGGCCATCATCTATCCTCCTTCCGGCGGCGGGTGGCATTCCCTGCAGAGCCAGTCCCCGCCTTTTCCCCAGGCGCTTGGTCGCCACCACTATCCTGGGTCACGGCCATAGTGGAGCGGGCAGGGTCGCCGCGGCGGATGGGCTTCGTCTTCTTTAACGATTCCCCGCCGGGGGGCGGCTCGATTGCGCCGGTGCTCTTTGGAACCGATGTGTTTGAGCCAGTCGCGGTATTTGGTTTTACAAAGGGTGCAGTAAGGCATAGGCGGGCCTCCTTTCTCTCGGCGGGCACCGGCGGATCGAGGAAGGTGATTATAGTGCTGCCGTCGTCGTCGAATCCTTCTTTAAAGGGTCCTTCTTCTTCCGAGGTATTGAGTTCCATGTAATTTCGGGATGTCTGAAGGCTGCACCCGGCGAACTTCCCGGCTGCCCTGACAAGCGCCCTTTTTTCGTAGGAGCCATATTCCGTTAATTTCATCCGGACATACTTCTTCCACAGGGGGAAGTACCGTTTGTGGGCCTGCATCTCCGGGCTGCCTGATTCATAGGGAATCGTATCTTTGAGGACGGTTGCCCATGTCGGAAGACCCGCTCGCTCTCTCTCTCTCTCTAAGTGGTCACTGTACCCTCGTAAGAGGGTTTTCTTCGCCTCAATTGTTAATTGCTCCATTTTTTTGTTGTGAGAGTAACAAACGAGGTGAATGTTGCTCCATGCCCAGTTGGATTGGTCGTTGTCGGCATGCTCGACGATGAGCTTTTTCCGGGGTGGCCCGCGCCGGATCCGGTCTTCCATCCAGCAGACAATGCATCTCTCGCCTTCGGCCCGGGCGATGGTATCGTATCTTATTTTACGCTGCCGGTTTGTCTGCAGTTTCGGCATCAGGCTCTCCTTTATATATAATAGGTAATCGTAAGTATCCCTTCATCTACAGTATTATCTCCACGCTTTAGCACGATTTTCAGGCATAGTAAACAAATCCCAAAAGGCTGGTTGCTCTATCTTCTCGTACTCTGCCAGGGCTGATTGCCGTATCTTCTCCTTCTCCGCCCAGGCTGGTTGCTCTATCTTCTCGTACTCTGCCAGGGCTGATTGCTCTATCTTCTCCTTCTCCGCCGAGGCTGGTTGCTCTATCTTCTCGTACTCTGCCAGGGCTGATTGCCGTATCTTCTCGTACTCCGCCCAGTCCGCCCAGGCTGGTTGCCGTATCTTCTCGTACTCCGCCGAGGCTGGTTGCTCTATCTTCTCGTACTCTGCCAGGGCTGATTGCTCTATCTTCTCGTACTCCGCCCAGGCTGGTTGCCGTATCTTCTCGTACTCTGCCCAGGCTGGTTGCTCTATCTTCTCGTACTCTGCCAGGGCTGATTGCCGTATCTTCTCCTTCTCCGCCCAGGCTGGTTGCTCTATCTTCTCGTACTCCGCCCAGGCTGGTTGCGAGAGTAATTGCTTCGGAGTGGCAAAGCCTCTGAAATCACCCCTTTTTATGGCATCTACAATTTCCACGGGGAAATTAGAGGGGGTGGAGAAATCAGTACACTCTTGTTCTGTGCCATCATCAATGTCATAGTAAGCCCTGATAGGTGCATGTCCTACAAGCTCACCATCTCCGAGGAATCTTTTTTGGAGCATTTCCCCTCTAGGTGAATCTATTTGTTTGCGTGTCAGGTAGTAGATTTTATTTCCCTTTTCAATCCAACTTACAAATTCACACATTATTTGGTTACTCCTTTTAATCTACCCTCGCAGCCATCTCCAGCCTTCTAATAGCTTCGTCTATGGATATCATAAACTTCTCCTTTCGGCTTTCGCCTGATATTTAGTGCCACGGGTTTACCCGTGGGTGTCTACTAGCTGAAGGTTATTTAGTCCGGCCAGTGCCAGAGGACCTAGTCTCGATGGACTTATACACTCATGTTTTACCCCTGCTACTCAAGACGCTTAACGCCTCTTTCGTGACCGGCACTATTCACTTATTCCTTTCAGATTGAACCTTATTAGTAGGGAAGTGCATTATTTATTGTTAACCTCACGCTCAAGCATTTCTGCCAAGGCAGTTGTTACGCCGTATTCTCTAATCATCGCTTCTGCGTTTAAGCCCAGTTTTTTGGCGGCTTCTTCAATGCGTTTCCTTGTTTCCTGTATCGAGTAAGTCATATTTTACGCTCCTTTGCCTGCGACTTTGGTTGCTCCGCTGATGTGCAGGACTTATTTACATAATTATTGCACTTGCCTCTTATTAGGGCATCCGCCCCTCGCCTGTCCCGACTGTTGAAATAGACGGGGCTTGCGATTTCAACCCTCGTAATTCTTCAAGGGCTTTAATGGTCTGCTCCGTTAGCACTTGGGCGGAGGGACTCATCTGATAATGATATTGGTCAAGGTCGTCTTGGTGAAATTTGATTATTTTCTCGATGTCCTTATCTTCCATAATTACCTCTCCCATATTTGCTTAATATACATCGGCCTTCATGTCTGCGATTTGACCATACTCGAAACCGTCTTGAGCATCGAGAGAGTCCATATTGTTTATGTAATCTTGGCAATCATCACAGAAATAAGCGATCATTATCTCCCCGCCATCTATAGAGACATTACGCTCCAATTTACTGCCAACTGGATATTCCTTCCGACAACCCCAACAATTATGAGGTTTCCGAGTTATCACCTTTTTGCTTACGATTAATTCAACCATTATCTCCCTCACTGCTTGATGTTAATTAGCCGGCTCGCAGCGCTGGCAGTGTCTAGTCCTTCGATGCCTCGCGTCTCGCCCCCTGCGATGGTTTTTGAACTACCGACACCGGCTATACGACTTTCTAATATCATCCCTCCAATGTAGGGAAGTGCATTATTTATTGTTAACCTCAAGCTCCAATTTACTGCCAACTGGATATTCCTTCCGACAACCCCAACAATTATGAGGTTTCCGAGTTATCACCTTTTTGCTTACGATTAATTCAACCATTATCTCCCTCACTGCTTGATGTTAATTAGCTTCCTCGTATGTAATTTCCTTACCCAAAGACACGGCATGATTAAGCTCATTTCGACTCCTTTATGATATTCCTTTTCCGTTTGTAATAATTTCTCTGTTTCAAACTGATAATCGTTCTGCACTTTAAGCATCTTTTAAATAAAATATCATCGAGCGGACCGCCGCATTCGTAGCATAAGCACTCGCGCAGTCTACGCTTCCTTAACTTCCGCTGGTATCCAGCCTTCTTGGACTGCGGCACAAGCCTTTTGCTCTCTTTCATTTTTTCGAGGCATCTCTTGCAATGCAGCCAGTTTTCACCATCTCGCTCACCACCGCACCGGGGGCAATACCCCTTGCGCCGCAAGCCGTTATACCTTTTCATGTACGCTGATAATGTCATTGATTACTTCTTCCCCGCCAGATTCCCGTAAACCTCGAGCCATTTTTCCTTAACCGAGGCCCCCCAATTGTTATTGAATTCCGGAAAGTCCGGGAGCCCGTCGTAGAACTCCAAGGTGTAAGACCTGATATAGACCGGTTGAAGGCCGTCATCATCGACGACCGCTTCTGCGGCTTCCGGTTTACCCTTATTATCTTCCACTTGCGCGGCGATGGACCCGGGGCTTACCGGCGCGGGGGTTCGCTCGTTTTCCGGGGCGGGTTGGTTAATGCTTTGATTAATTTCGGGTTCGGTTTTGACGGGGGCAGAATCCCGAGCGATTACATTAACCGGCGGCAGACCATGCTTCTTCCTGAAGCGTTCCCATTTGTTATAAGACATATCCCAGCGCTCCCGGGTGGCCCTGTCCCCCTTGCTCGGTCCCAGCTCCGCGACGAGCCGGTGGTAATCTTCGATGATGGCCGGGGTATTGACCTCGTAGTAGTGGTTGATAGCCATCAAGCCGCATTTCTTCCCATTTACTATCATGGGCGGCTTGGGCGGTACCGGCGGCAGGCCGGTCGATATTCTTTCGTCTATCTTCGCTTTCGTCTCCGGGTGTAATTCATCATAATTAATCCTGGCTGCCATTTCTTTCTCCTTTTTCCTTAGATATTCCGGCATCTGCTCTTTTGAGACTGTATAGCCGCACTGGATGCACCCCCAGTATGCCCCCCCGTATGCTTCGTCTTGCTGGAGTTCCATATCCCCGGTGCGGCAATGCGGGCAGGACTTGAAAAGTATACGGTTCATATCTGTATCGCCTCCAGACTTTTTTCAAAGAACCAGATGTGGTGGTAGTGGTGTTCCGGGAAGCCCTCGTGCCTGACTTTAACGAGATAACGGCGTGTGTATGTCGCGCTTTGATAGATGACGCCCTCTTGCCTTTTATATTCCCCATTCGTAATGCGGACCGGCTGCCCGACGGCGAACTTCGGCTTTTCCATTCCTCGATAATCCCCTTATCATGGCCCCCCAGTAGTGCTCAGGCGGCTGAGGGGCCGGGGAAAGAGATTATTTTTTCAGTCTGCTTCCTCCTTTGCGTTTATGATCATTTCGGTCTCTTCAGTTGTAAGGTGAATCACATAACCTGTCGACAAGAGGATTGTTCTATATTCATCTCTAAAAGCATTGGATCTGTATTTTTGGACTTTGACTATTTCCCCTTTAAGTTTCACCAATGGTGGGCTATCTAACCGTTCATCATAAATAATCATTCTTCTTCATTTCCTCCTGATATTGTTGACCGCCTGGCACTTGGGGTAGATCCCCATCCAGTGGTGCGCGGTCTTTTCCCCTTCATCGAGGCGGAAGTTCATGTGGTGCTTTTCACCGCAAAATTCGCAGCGGACGCTCTTGTTGAAATTGGCAGCGAGGGCCTTCTGCTTCCAGTCCTCTGCCGACTCCTCTTTAGCCTCGGCCTTGATTGCCCCTGCGTCCGGCCAGCCGGATGAACCGTTATCTGTGGGTTTCTCCACGGTCATGGGGACGTTGATATTGTCTTCACCTTCAGGGTCTTTTATGACTTTTTCCAGACTGGCACTTTTTTCAGTGGCTGCGGCTTCTTCCGCGGCGACGCCGGCTTCCGCTTCGGCTATCTCTTCCTCGGTGGGGAGGTCGGTTTCAAAGCCGGGGGCGTATTCCGGCGTTACTTCCTTCCCCTCCAGCCTTTCCATGACGGAATTCGTGAGGATGATGTCGGTGAGATTGAGTTTCATTTGTTCAGCGAGTGTCATGGTCTATTCCTCCTCTGGCCGATTTGTAATTTCAATGCCGATATAAAATGTGCCTAACCATAATTCGATTTGGAGCCAATAATATTCACCGAACCATTCCTGCCAATCGCAAAGAGGCCCGATGGATGCACGATTCAATGATAGACCCCAATAATATCGAATATTCCCTTTCATCTTCCCTCCTTTTTTATCGGGCCCCGGGGGATTCGGGACTTTCGGTGTTTGTAGCCCTTAGTTTCAGCACTCACCCCCGGAGCCGGTGCTTGAGAACTCGTCTAGAGATGAGCTTTTAACTTCAAGCCCTCAAGCTGCTTGCTGGCTCGGCGTATATCCAGTCCGTCGAATTTATAGCGGGCATCGCCGTTAATGCCGATGGTTATGAAAACGGACACCAGCAAGCATTATTCTTTATCACCAACAACGGACGTTATAAACTTTTGACTCCTGCTTTTGGTTCAGCTGGCGGGGTTTTTAATGGGTAATCCCCCAGGTCCCCGACCCCCACCGGCCTTTCGTCAAACGCAAAGGCGGCCTGGGGGGAGTAGATATCGGCATTGACCGGCCGGTTCTGCGCTTCGAGCATGAGAATATTTTCCATCTCGGATGGCTCGCCGTCATACTCGAACCTGACGGCGGTCACCACTTTCGGTTTATCATCCTTGACATTGAAAACCTTCGACTTTATTTCAACGGCTCGGATGTTCTTTAATTCGGCTCTGATTTCTGACATCATTCCTCCTTTATCCCCGGAGCGCCGTGCGGCGGCGCGTGTAAGCTGTTTGAGATTTATACTGTTCGAGAGCCTTTATATATTTATCTTGGAGCGCCAGGTATTTCTTTAAAAGTTTCTCGTGGCGTTTAGAAAGATAGTGGTCTATAAACATGAGTATGCCGAGAATAACTAATATACCGATATCTATCCATAGCCAATAAATCGTTTCCATGCGCTTCCTTAAAGCCCTGCTTTCCGGGCGATTTATTCAACCTCTTCCCTGATATTCACGCCGCCGGTTATATGGCCGCATTTCCAGCTCCGGCAGGCCAGTTCATAGGCCTCCCGGCTTTTCCAGCCTTTGTAGCACCATTCGCGATAGGCCTGGCGGATCTCTTTCTTCACCGCCTCCCTGATGAATCGGCAGCAAAGTTTCTGGAACCAGTTCATTTCGAATCTCTCCTCTGCGGGGAGCTGACCGGAACGTACCCGCCCGGCTCCCCTTCTTTCTTTACTTCGGCTTCGGCCTTCGCGCAGAGCATGTCGAGGAATTCACCCCAGAGCCTGGCCTGCCGGGGCTTTACATCTGCGCTCGATGGGATATTAATGATGGTTTCCATTCGTTTCTTCCGAGACGATGCTCTTGAGGATGTTCCGGGAGAGTATCATGCCGCCGGCCCTGGCCTTGATGAAGGGAGCCCCTTTGGGGTCTTTGGATGCTACCTCGCGGTAGTTCGCTAACTGGGATAAGATACGCTTATCAAAGCGCTTGAAGATTTCTTCGATGGTGGGCGGGGCCTTCGTTGCTGAGCTCATCGGTTACCTCCGTTCGTTTGGCTTAATCGAACTTCGTGTGGAGTATTTGCGCCCACATGAATCCCATGGGGAACGCCAGGATAAGAATACAAGCTATCATGCTATCCATCCTCTTTCACCTCGGGGTTATTCATGTATTCGTAGACGGCGAGTCTTAATTCCCTGATGCGCGAGAGATGGCGGAGGAACTTGCCGCCGGGCGGGGCCTTGCCGTTCTTTATCTTCGACCAGGTCGATACGTCCATCGATATGGAACGGGATAACGCGGCGTCCGAAAGCACTTTACCTGGAGGCCCGTTCAGTGCCTGGTAATTCTGTATCTCCCTTATGAGCCTGGCTGCTGCTTCTGTCATTCCCTCACCCTTTTCCGATTCCCTGGAGTCCTTTTACTGGTGTTTTATTACTGTTTTTCAGGCTTCGACCTTCTTGTTTTTTTAACTTTATATCAAATTTCATTACCTTTTCGACGATATAGGTGCCTATTTTATCGGTGATAGCTTTGTAGTCTTTTAATTCAATTAGGCCAGCATCATAGAGGGTGATGGCGCTTTTGATGAGATTCTTCATCACCCTCACCATCTGCCGCTTATTTTTCAGCTTGATTTCGGCGTATTGTTCTTTAACCATCTCTGTCCGTTCCTTTTCCCCTTTAATGGAGTCCTTTTACTGGTGTTTTATTACTGTTTTTCAGTGCTGCCTTGGTGGTAATGTTTTGTTATGGATACTAAGATTTATTACTGCTATAAACATTATAAGCATTAATTGGATTTTGTCAAGGGGTTTATAAAGAATTATACAAATATATTTTAAAGGATTGATTATTCTCAAGGGTGTTATAGAATATGATAGTGGCTTTTGAAACTATTGATGTCCAGATTAAGCGGCTACGTGAAGAGAAGGGTTTAACTAAATACAGGCTGGCAAAATTGTCGGGCATAGCTGAAGCTTATATAGGACAATTGGAAAAGGGAATAGTAGCCCACCCTCGACGCCGCACTTTGGAATTGTTGGCGAAGGGGCTGGGAGTATCGCCTTCTGTCTTTTTTCAGGATATCGAATATCCCGATGAAGATATCAAGGCTTTCTTGATCCACGACCTGCCGGAGCTGGATGAGGAAGAGAAGGACTGGCTGAGGCGTACCATCCAGATGGTCCGCGAGCGCAAGAATGAGAGGCAGGAATATAAAGTGGATGGGAGGTGATATTGTTAAAATTTGTTGACAATAAAAAACATAGTTTCCCGGGTGTTTTATGGCTATTGCCGATATTCTTCGGCCCTTTCGGCGGTATTATCGCTGCCCTTGTCTCCAGCATGAAATATAACGCAAGCTGGTGGGAGTTATTGGTGGTCGGTCTTTTTATGCCTGTGGTTTACCTGGCTTTGGGATACTTCATCGGGTTATTAATAATTTCTTGAATTGGTGAAATGCGGAGGGGAAGTGAGATAGATGGATAGTTTTTTAATGCAGCTTGCTATCATTGGCTTCTTACTGATAATCGTTCTTGCCATCATTGGTGTATCCTGTTCTATCAAAGTCCAGCGCAACCGGAAATGGACTAAGGAGAAGGCACGGAAAATGAGCGAACAGGATGTAATAGAAGTGTACCAGGAAAAAGATTACTGGAAAGTCCTTGATAATCTGACAATAATGAAAGAAGACGATTCCGAGGCCGATTATCTACTGGATAAATTGAAAGTCCTGAAGGTTTGGAAAAGCCTATGACCACAGCCGCCGTCTACTGCCGTGTCAGCACCGAGGATCAGGAGAGGGAGGGTTCGAGCCTTTCCTCCCAGAATTCATACTGCCTGAGAAAGGCCGCCGAGCTCGGCTACGATGTCCCGGCCGATTGTATCTTTACCGAGGTCTTCTCCGGCGCCGATACCGATAGACCCCGCCTCAACGAGATGCGCCGCCTTATCCGTTCCCACTCCGTAGACGCCGTCATCTGCTACTCTACCGACCGCCTGGCCCGCAACCCTATCCACATCGCCATCATCGCCGAGGAATGCGAGAAGAGGGGCATCGAGCTCGTCTTCGTATCAGAACCCCTCGATAGTACCCCCGAGGGCGCTCTCGTCCGCTACATCAAGGGATACGCCGCCCAGGTGGAGCGGGAGAAGATAAGGGAACGCAGTCTCCGGGGGAAACGGGAGAAGGCAATGCAGGGCAAGCTCTCTACCGGAGGCCGCCGCCTCTTCGGCTATGATGTCGTCGAAGGCCGCCGCGTTATCAACGATACCGAGGCCGAGGTAATCCGCCGAATCTTCAACTGGTTCGCCGAATGCCGCTATACGCTTTATAAGGCAGTACGCGACCTCAACTCCGAACGCATCCCCGGGCCGGCCGGAGGTAAGTGGAAAGAGGTGACTATCTACCGCCTCCTGAATCATCCCGCTTACTACGGCGTCACCTATGCCTTTCGATATAAATGCGTCGAGCCCAAGCGTTCGAAGTTTCCCAAAGGCACCAAGAGCGCCCGTATACTGCGTGACAAGTCCGAGTGGATAGAGGTGCCCGGCGCTACTCCCCCTATCATTTCAAAGAATATATTCGAAGCCGCCCAGGAGCAGCTCGTCATCAACCGCCATAAATCACCGTTCACACTTAGGCAGAAATACCTCTTTTCCGGAGGTCGCCTCCGCTGCGGTACCTGCGGGCGTAGCATGACCGGGGGCACCAATAAAAAGGCGGGAAAGGTCTATCACTTCTACCGCTGCATTTGTAATGTGAAACCCAATTACTACGGGAAATGCAGCCAGCCGAGTATCTCGGCCTCGAAAGTCGAGCCGCTGGTCTGGGGAGAGATTCTGAATATACTCGACAACCCGGATATGCTTATTGAGAATATCAAGAGCCGCCGCTCTCAAAGCCCGACATCTATCGAAGCCGAAGAGTTCCTATTGAATAACAATATCAAAAAAGCCCGGGAGGAAGAGACCCGCTACATCGAGCTTTACGGCAAGGGCAGAATCTCGGAGGTTTCTTTTGAGAAACTGATCGAAAAGATCAGGGGCGCTATCCAGGTGCAGGAAAAGAAGCTGCGCGCTCTGAGAGGGAAACGCCAATCCTTCGAGCAGGCTGAGGCACATATCGAAGACCTCGTCAAAACATCGGCCATATTTTCTAAAGTCCTCAAGAACGCTGATTTCGAACTCAAGGCCAAGGCCATGGAGGCTCTCGATATCCAGGTCACCTATCTCCCCGATAAAACCGTCCTCATCACCGGTATACTTCCCATGGGTGCTACGAACTTTCACATGCCAAGACATACGCAATCTCGTAACACCCCACGCTTTGAAATATCGGCTATTGTAAAATAGGAGAGAGATGCTCATGTTTTATGATTTAAGCCGCCGGGTCCTCATCTTCGTGATTGCGTTGTTTTTAATACTGGCGATGCTATACCTGATTGCCATCGAGCTGGGCTGGATATAAAAGAAAAACGGGGAGGGGCATAAGCCCCTCCCCCAGACTTGTTGATTTATTTTGCGCAAAATAATTATTGCGCCGGCGGACCGCCCAGGATATCGGGCAGATTGATGCCCACTTCCTTTAAGTTGGTGAGTATGGCGCCGACCAACGCCGCAAGGATAATTCCCCAGACTACCGTGACCGCTGCCTGCCATGACGGCTCGATGACGGTTATAAAACAGACGGCGAAATAGCAGATGATGTACGGTAATACTTTCGAGATGAGGAAATCTCCGACCTGTTTGAGCCTGAATGATTTGGTGCGGATTGAGACAGCGATGCCGGTCAGCAGATTGGCCCCGATGAGCACGCCGAGGACGAGCATTTTGAACCCATCGGCTAAGGCTATGAATTGGTTCAGATAATCCATGTATTCCTCCTTTCAGGCTTTCGCCGAATAGCATTTTATCTTGTAGGCTTCATAGAACTCGTCTTCAGGGGCGGCTAACGCAAGTTCGTCGCAGAACCAAACGCTGAGGTCGTCGAAGATTACGAAGTTCCATCCGTGAGAAGGGAAGGCATAGTTGATTTCCCCCAACCCCTCGCCATCGATATAACCCCAGAGGTACTCGCCGTGTGTCCACTTGATGGCGGCAGCCCTCATGCACCATGCGTATTTATCACAGTCGTATTTATCGGCGGTATAGGGGTGCGTATCGCGATACCAGTCAAGGAAGCGCTGGGCATCTTGCCTTCTCAAGAGCAGGGTTTCCCGGTCGCTGGTGCTGCCGGATATTATGATGCCACAAGATCGTAGTAAATTGTGGATTTCTGCGGAGGTTATCTTTCCGCCGCCGGATGGCGGCTCCGGAAGATTGCCTTCGAGCTCGGCAACACGGGCGGACAGCTTTTCATTTTCCTTTATTAGATGGGCGTGAGCGGTTATAAGACACATTTTAACCTCCAAATGCCAGCATCGTTACGAGTGTGAAGATAGCCGCTACAAAGGCAAGAATAGCTATCACCACACCTATCAGGCCATTGACCTTCCAATTCATGTGCCGCCAGTGGTTTGTTAGAAATATCTTCCATTCCTTGTATGGAACATAACGAGGTTCTTTTTCATTCATGGAAACCTCCTTGTCGCCAACCATACTAATATTACTATTAACAGAACGATGCCTAGAATAATACCGATGCAGAGCTCATCGAACCCACTCATTACTTTACTCCTCAAATTACGTCGATGATGTCTTTCGTTTTGTTGGCAATCTCTATAATAATTTCCTGGGGGATATCGAGGTCGGGCTTCTTGACCCGGACGACATGGACTTCTTCGGAGATGTCCAGCCCTCCATCGATGACGGTTATCATGTCGCCGAGCCCAAGCTCTTCGAAGCCCCGGCCCTCTTCCGTCGATAAATCTATCAGGCCGGCATCGATGGATTTTAACGGCTCTTTCCGCGCGGTGAGCTCCGTCCTGCCAAGTGCCAGGAGCGCATCGACATCGCTGACGGCGAAATGCTCCTTACCCGATTGTATATCCGGCCTGGCAGCGATATCGTCAAGGGCTATTAAATAAGCGGCGTGAGTGTATGAAATTACGTAAGGGGCATCCGCGTCGTAATCGCCGATATCACAGCGTACCGTTTTCTCGTTTTTGCCCTGCCCCCAGTTTGAAGTGTCATCCGTCCAACCGGTAACATCCCAGATATATATTTCCTTGATGCCACAGGAAGGATTCTGGGGGTAGGGCAGGCCCATGTATTGGGAGTTGTAGCACCTTATCCTGACACCGGTGATGGTCTGCTGGGCGAAAGATACCGTGGCCCATTCGGCAGTGTCGGAGTATATTCCATTAAATACGTTATGCCAGGCGCCTCCGTAATATATGTCTATCTGGGTGATGGCCCCGAGATAGGAATAAAGCTCGAAAGCCATTTGGTTCCACCACTTGATTTGAGTGGCATCGATGCCGGCGTGGGTCAGAGTAAGCCAGGGCGTCCACGTCTGCTTGAACCAGTTATAGTAGCGGGCATCAGTGGCATCGTTATCATCGTAGGCATATTGCGGGTTGCTCCACTGCGAGCTGCTCTGGTCTCCGGTCGGGCTTTCCCAGGCGCCGGTCGGCTTTTCGATGGTGATATTTCCCGGCAGGGCATCGCCTTCACCCGTCCAGTCTTTATATGCGGAGTAAAGCCCGAACAATTCGAGATAGCCGTAGCTGGCATCGGAGGACTTAATGGCATCCTGACGCGTGTACTCTTTCGTGCTGAGCAGGAGGCCGGCGGAGCCAATGGGATAGAGACGGTTGCAGAATTCGATATAGTCCGTCTCATGCTCGATGCCGGTGAGGTTCTTGCCGATGCGTACCTGCTGCCCTTTGTTTTCGCCGATGCTGGCGCGGAGCCAGAGCTGCCGGTCCGACGGGTCGTCGGGGTCGATATCCACGGATAGATATCCCCCCACCGTGTCCCTGACGACCTTGCAGGCCTCCCAGATATTCTTGCCGGATATCTCGACGGCGATTACAGCATCGAGCTTGGGGGATACTCCCCCCAGTGTCACCCGCTCGACCTCCTGGCAATCGATAAAGTCCTGCAGTATTTCGCTGGTAGTATTCTCGTCCCCTTCCGCACGAGAATATGATGGGATGATATCTTTGGTCAGGGTATAACCGACCTGTTTGCAGGTGACGGCTATCGTCTCGCCGAGAGGCTTTGACCTTATCTTCCTGACTTTGAATAACTTGAAGATGTCCTGGAGAATGCCATTGATGTATAGATAGACCTCGTTGGTATAGACCAGATACTCGCAGGCCGGGCTGTCGGCGGGGACATTGAACTCACAGGTGCCCAGCTCGTTGACGCGATAATCGTACCCGATTCCATAAGCGTCTTTAATATAGGCGAGTGTTTCCCCATCCGGGTTCCTGATAATCAAAGTGATGGTATTCCGGGGAGCGTCTTCCCTTCTGCGATAGCCACGGTCCACCACCGAATACTGCGGCGCACCGCCTCCGAGCGTCAGATGACACCGGTAGTAACGGCGGGCGGGATATGCCGGGGCGTTGATATCATTGCAGGTGGATGCTATCGCTCCGGTGATGTTGGAATAATCGGCGTCCGAGTCCGCCGCCGAGCGCTGCCACTGGTAGACCGGCGCGATTTTCTCACGGTAGCCTACGTCGGTGTCGCTGTAATCGCTTTCCTGGTCCTCGGCGTCCCTGGCCTTGACCTTGTAGACGCGGGGGGTATCGCTGTCTTCGGTATCTTCGAGGCTCAGGCCGACCAGCCCCGAGTATCGGCACTTGGTGGCGACCGTGCTGCCGGGGGAAAGGGCAACATCATCATCACAGGTAGCCACGTCCCCGAGCCAGCCCTGGGCGACCCCGTCTTTGTAGACCTGGTAATCCACCGCGTGGTTGGACTTCGTCCAGGTAACGACGACCTTGTCCGTGTGGTCGCCTTTGGTGGCGGCGACATCGGCGGGTGGGTGCGGGGGAGAATAAGTTACATCAAGCACCAGCTTCGGTCTCAGAGCTTCAGTAGCGAACTCGCGTGAATAGAAGAAAGGAAAGCCGTAGCCGGCCCCGACGGCTTCGTTTTCGAACTTTACCAGGAACTCCGCAACGCCTCCGGCAAGGGCATCCTGGAGTATCGCCAGCACGTTGAACTCTATCCACACCCCGGTGGCTCCCGGCATGACAGCACTACCGCCGGCGGGACTTGTCGTTACATAGTCGCCGCCCGGCGCCGTCCAGTTGCTGCCGGTCTTGTAAATATTCCAGGCGGCCTGCAGATGTTCCCAGTTGGTGCGGGTGAGCTTGTAGGCCCAGACCGTCTGGCCGCTGGAAGAGCCGGCCTCGTTGTAATAGTATAAATATAATGTCGCCGAGTTTATGGAGTCGATGATATCGTAATCGGTGATGTCGAACTCAAGCAGGATGCGGCGATTATTGTTGGAACCCTGGTTGACCAGGTACAGACTTGTGGCATTCCCATTATTGCCAGTTGGTATGCCTTCATTCAACCAGGTGTCTTTATCTGAGGGTTGTATGATTATCTCGGCCATTTAGACGTACCTCGGGCGGTAAGTTATATTGAGATTGCCGGAAAATCCATCGACCGTAAATGCGTTGCTGCCGGGGAGAAGCCTCGGAAACTCCCCGCTGACATTTACCATGTCCTCCGCCCCGTTGAGCTTGACCGTGCCGTTCACGGCGTCTATCTCCAGTACATCTGTATTGACAAGGCTGCCTTCCCAGGTCAGCGCTTCGCCGGTGGCAGTGTTGGTGAGTACGACCGTCGTATCCGTCAGCGTATCATCGCAGGTCAGCGTATAAACCGGGAAGACCTGCTCCGTGCCGCCCGCTGTCTCGGTGAACGATTCCGCAACCGCGAGAATGTCGGCTTTATTGAATTTGCCAAGATAAACATTACCACCACTTATATTTCGGGTAAGATGTATATAGTTCCCATCTAGAATAATTTCATTGATTTTTGTTTCTTGATGAGATAATCCCGTTAATTTTACCCGAATTTCCCTTGAAAACTCAGATTGATCTATCATCCGTAAAATATAATATCCATTTTCAGGGGCATCTTTACCCGATATTATCTTCCCATCAGTTAATAATAAACCATCGCTGCTTCCACTGGCATAATCAGCGCCCAGCACAGGACTAAAAGATGTAACACCGAGATCAGATTTCGTATACCTAAATACGGTATATGGAGTTCCTGTCTCCTTGGTGAGATAAAAGTATGTCTCATCTTGGACTATATCATCGCATAATATCGTATTTGGATCTGTTACTTCTGTACTTAGAGATAGGGATAAATCAGACTTGAGAATTTTGAAAATATGCTGACCACCCGAGCCCTGAATCGTGTGTCCATATAAAGAATCTCCATCTTCGCATAAACTGTGCATTATAGCATTAAGTGAAGTAGTATTGTTTGTAATGCTATTATCTGAAAGTTTGAACTTAGCGATATCTGGCGAACCTAAACCATTCCACCCGGCACAGTAGATATAATCATCATCCACACACATGGCATAAATTCCATAACCAGCGAAAATAAGCCAACTATCTTCAATACTCAGTGTTGAAGCATTTAATTTATATAAATAGCTACCTGCGTTATTACAGCCTCCTATCCAGATAAATCCACCTGTTTCTACGATTGCATCTATATAACCGGCAGCACCTTCATCTATTTCTACAACTAGAACATCGGAGTAATTACTTGCGTTAACCTTCGCTACTTTACTATCACGCCCAGTGATATAAATATACCCATTGTAGAGAAGGGTGCCATCTCCAGTTTCAACTTCAATTTCGCCACTTTCGGCGATGACAAGTGCTGTTTCTTTATCGTTAGAAGTCTCATCGTTGTCGTAGGCTGCCGGGTCGTTGGCGGAAAATGTTATCGTGCCTTTCCAGACCCGGGCGGTTTGTATCTCTCCTACCATCGAGACAAACCGGACCATCCAGTACCTGTCGTCGAAGGTATCAATGGCGAGGGGGCAGTCAACGCGCTGGTTGAGGGTCTGCTTGATGCTGTCCAGGTACGACTTGAGCGTGGCAATATCTGCCGCGTAGACCTTCACATAAAGCGAGACCGGGATGGGTGACCGCAGGCTGCTGTATCCATAAGCCCTGTCCGGCAGCTGCGCCGCCGGCGTCTCCTGCGAGAAAGGCTCTTCATGCGTGAGCAGGCGCAGCCCGTAGGCGCTCATGTCCACCGAGTTGAATGAGAAGCTGTTGGCCATGGTTAAAACCTCGCTTGCTGCATCCGGTAAAGCTGACGGGCTACCTTTTCCACGTCGGCTTCTTCGCGGATAGTGACGCCGTATAACTGGAAATTGTTGGTGATAGTCTGCGATGCCTTGCCGGGCTGGCTGATGATCTCCCCACCGTGGACGATGGCGGGATAGGGCTGACCCACCCGGCCGGGTACCGGCCCTTCAAAGCCGGCGTAGGAGGGGAGTTCTATTGATCCGAGTTTCTCTATTTCTTCTGAGGGTAGCTCGGCTCTGGGCCCTTCCCCTCTTGATAGCCTTGCCCAGTATTCTTCCCAGAATGACATCCCATAACCCTCCGGAAAAGGCGGGTAAAGTCCTTCCCCCGGTGGAGTGGGTGGCGGCGGGACGAACCCCTGTACTTTCTGGTACATAAGAATTAACTGATGCATCCTTTTGAGGTCCGCTATCTTGGATTCGTTCATGGCCACGAACGCTTTGGTCTCGGCCTGGTAGATGGCTTTGGTTTCCGCCAGAGCTGTCTCTTTTATCGCCTTCTCGTCTTCGAGGTTTTGAGTAATCAGGGTCTTCCGGTTTTCGAGGTATGCTTCCATGTCGAGCGCGGCTATCCGGGCGTTGCGGGTTTCGAGGATTTGCCGTTCATGCTGCGCGTCCTGCGTTTCTTCGAGGTCGCGCCGGATTCTCTCACGCTCGGCTTCGGATAATTCCTCCTGCGTGAGCTGGCTTTCCAGCGCGGCGATGCGCTCGTTTTCCCGGGCGATATCGCGGGCCCGCTCGCGCTCGTCGAGGACTCCCATCTCCTCGTTATATCCCTCGATGATGGCCGCCACGTTGGGGTTGACGGCGGCGATTTCTTTGAGGGCGGCCTCTTCTATAATCCTCTCGCGCTCGTAGAACTTCTCACGGTAATATGCCAGCCGGTCGTCTATCGCCTGCCGGTCGGCGTCGGCGATGTCCTCGATAGCCTGGATTTCTTTTTCATAAGTCTGGTAGGCCTGGGCGAACAGGTCACCGCCGGCCAGCGCTTTTAGGTCGAGGTTTAATCTCTGCGCCAGTAGGTCGGCATTGTCTCCGATTTCCTCCCATTTGATATTCATAAGCTCGGCGCCTCGCCCGGCTTCGAGCATGTAACGGGTGATATCCTCAATGGTGAGGCCCAGCTCGGCGGCATCCGTGTAGGCGTACCGGATTTTTTCTATCATGGCCAGGAACTCTTCGCGGTTGGCCTTGAGGGCGTCCTTCTGTTCTTTGATTTTTGCAGTTGCTTCCGCCAGCACTTTCAAGTAATCTTCGTGTATTTTTATTGCCCGGCGGAGTGCGGCAATATACTCGTATTGCTCTTCCTTCTGCTCCTCAGTCATGCCGGAGGCTTTGACGTATGCCTCGCGGGAGTCGGCTTCGGCTTCCATGGCCTCCCAGACCGCATTGGCTTCTCCCCGCTTGGCCTTGGCATATTCCTCGGAGAGCTTGATGCCGGCCTCGATCATGGCTTCGTACCGGATGTGGTTCTGTATCAGCGTCTGGATTCCGGTGCCCATCAGCGTCAGACCGGCCGTAGCACCGACGATGGCGAGACTTAAAGTACCTAATCCACCCGCAAGTCCTTTGGACAGCTGGATAGCTTTCGGTAATAGGAGCAGGAGACCTCCCATGCCAACTAATGTGGTGCCAAAGGAAAGGCCGGTATTGACCACGGTATTGGATAAGTCCTCGTTTTCTTCGGCGAGCTCGATAACCGATTTAATGGTCTTGGTTATCAGCTTGGCGTAGGCTTCGATGGTCGGGGCGGCGGCCTTGGCGATGACATGCGAGACGCCCTCGAATGATTCCTTTAGTCTCTGCATGGAATCGACGAAGTCGGCGGCGGCGTCCGCGGCTTCCTTGTCGAAGACGATGCCGAGAGCATGGGCTTCTTCACGCAGTCTTTTAATGCCGTCGGCGCCCTCGGCCAGCATGGGTAATAGCTGGGTGCCGGTCCGCCCGAAGAGCTGGGCGGCGATGGCCCCCTGCTCGACTTCGTTGGTCATCCCGGCTAATGCCTCGGCCACCTCCCAGAATGCCTCCTCGGACTTCATCTCCTTGAGCTCCATGGCGTTCAGGCCGAGCATCTCGAAATAGCGGTTGTACGTCACCAGCCCGGCGGATCCGTCGAGGATGGCCTGGTTGAGCTTACGCGTGCCCTTCTCAAATCCCTGGAGCTCGGTCCCGCATATCTCGGCGACATAGCGCAGCTCGCTCAAAGATTCGGCGGCCCAGTTCGTCCGGAGAGACATCTTTTGGACCTCGTTGCCGGCCTGCGCCCAGGCCTTGACGGCCATGCCGATACCCGCCACAATGGCCGTGCCGGCCGCCAGCATCGTCTTTCCCAGGGCAGCCGTCTGCTTATCTATTTTCTTGAGCTGGGATGAGAAGCCCTTATCATTGAGGCCCAGTGTTACGAATAGTTGAGAGATTTCTTTAGCCATTCTTCTTTACTTCTTTCCCCCCGATGAAATAAAAAATACCATCCAGCTTTCTCTGTAATTCCTCTTGCATCGGTTCTTCTTGCTTGACCCATTCGTATTGAGGGAAAATATCGGAGGGCAGCCATAGCTTGATTGTTTTCTTGGGGTTTTGCGGGATGGTATTCCAGATGCTGCTGACGATGAGCCCCGTCTGGTAGTCGTCATTTTCACGGCGGAGGTCGTGTCTTTCGACCAGGGCGTTGTACTGCGCCAGCGTCAGCCCCCAGAACTCATCCCCGGAGAGACCGAGGTCATAGCGCCCGAAAGACCAGATATCCAGCCAGTCGGGGATTACTTCGGTAAAGGGGCCTTTTTCTTTTTGCCCCCCTCCGGCATGGCCGCCGCCCAGGCCTTGATAACTTTAAGGGCGACCTCCCTCTGGTTCTCCATGGTTATCCAGCCGGTGACCTCGTCGATGGTTAATCCCGGCTCTTCATGGAGCAGCTCTCCCCAGAGCAGCGTGAGCAGGTCTTCGGGGGTAGTCTCCTCGATTATCTTTTTGACTACTTTATTGTCGAGTAGATTCCTGCCTGTCTGCCTCTGGATGGCGAGCATGGCCTTGAAGTCGTACTTGAGGTGGCGCTGCTTGCCGCCGAGCTCGATGGTTATGACCGGGTCTAATTTTTCAGACATAACTCCTCCTTTAATAGTCAGGGCGGGGTGTTCCCCCCGCCCTCGTTCTTTACTCGTGTCGGTCTGGTTTACGATGCCCCGAATTGTTGCTAGGTTAGGTCGGAATGCGTTGGCTCGCCAGTTACTTTCAAGGTTATGGCGGCGTCAGCACTACCGTCTTTATTGAAGGTTAAATCACCGAACTTGGTCACGATGGCATTGAAAGTCCAGGTGCTATCGTCCGGGTAGGTGATTATAACCTCACGCTCGGTGCTGGCCTTCATGTCGGTGTAAAGAAACTTTTGCCCAGTGGTATCGCCCGGGATGAATCTTATGGTGAGATTGACCATCCCACTATCAATCTGCCCTGCGGCAAATACCTTGAAGACAGATTCCTGGCTGCTGAGGTCGATTTCTTCAGCGCTGAGTCCGGTATAAGAGCCATCGACTATAAAGCCGATATCATGCCCGGCCCAGGTGACTGAGGTTCCGAATGTTTTTTGAGCTTTTGTTGCTGATGCCATTTTTATGTACCTCCTGCTGTTTTTTCTGCCTTGTTATCCCAGAAATGATGGTCCGGCTGTGAGATGTCATTATGCTCCCAGTCCGGGGCGTCTCTTAGTTCATCGACCCACCAGTTCATGAAGGGACGCCAGAAATCGGTATCGAAAATGATTATGATGAGCTTGGTGATGGCTGCCATTATCCGCTGGTAGTATGGCGGTAATTTGAGCCGTTCGAGGAATCTGTCGCGGCTGCGGACGAGCACGCGGGAGTTCGGCCGGCCGACATTCTCCACCGTGGGCTCGGGGAATTTCTTGAGGCGTATCAGGATTTTACAGATTTCGATGAGTGCCCCGAAGACCTTGAACCAACTGACTGGCATGTAGAGATTATCAATCACGCTCTTAATGGGGTTCCTGATTTCATCGATAAGCCTCTGGCGGTAATAAACATATATTCCGAAAGCCACTTTCAGATTCTCCTCCTTCATTCGTAATGCTGGATGATATAATCGGCGGCTACCCCGAACAGCCCCTTTTCCCCGGAGTCGAGGTCCCTCTCATCGTCGTAACTGGAACAGGAAACCACGACTCCCCCTTCACCACCCATCGTCCCCTTATAACCGCTCAACGCGTCCTGCACCGCTACGATGAGTTCCTTGGCTTCTTCCATATACTTCTTGCCAAATGCGGTGAACTGGAACCGGGCATCGGTCATGCCATCCGGCCCGTCATGCGTCATGGAATGGATGGATGATATTTTCTGGAAAACAAGGTACGGCGCCGCGGTGTCCTGCTTCGCCCGGATAAAGTAAATGCGGTCACTGACGATATCCGTGATGCCGCTCTGCTCGAGCAGGTAGGTCATTAACGCCGTCTCGATGTGCACTTTTATACCGCCCCCTCTATCGCCTTTTTCAGGCCGGACTGAATATCCTGCTCGACCTTTTCACGGCACTCGTCCCAGGCCGGCCTTACGAATGGGTGAGGCGGCGCCGGGTGCGGTCCCCCATGCCCGAACTCCACCAGGTGCGCCTGGGGCATTTTCCCCGGGCGGATGCCGGCAAAGGCGTGGGCGGGAGAGCTGGTGGTTTCCGGGTAGGCCTTGGCATAGGCGGCTTTTCGTGCCGAATGTTTTACGCTTTTTTGCTGCGACTCCGCTTTTTGTATAATCCTCTCCTTGACGGTGCGCGCCCCTTTGAGCAGGAGCTTTGTCTTTTCGGATGTGACCTCCTTGATGATTTGATTGGTCTTGCGCTCCAGCTCGTCGATGCCTTTGAGATAGATGCTCGGTTTCATGTCCCTCCAATGAAAAAACCCTTCGACAAGCTCAGGGTGAGCGAGGTCGAAGGGCGATTATTTCGCGGGGAATATTATTTATGCTTCCTTTAGTCCTGGAACTCTTTGCAGTTGAGCTGCAGCTCTTCGTCGCGCTCCCGGATGTTGGCGAGCGATATTATCCGGATATAACGCTCTTTATATTGAATGCGCCAGTCCGGCCTGACATCGGAGCGGTAGCGAATGCGGGTTACGCCCTGCACCTCCGCGTTGATTTGGGCGGCCTCGACGTAGCGCCGCCCACTCTGCCACTCTATGGCCGCATAGACCGTCGCCATGTCTTCATAGGTAGTCACGGATTCCCCAAAGGCGTCACGGGTGTGTACGGGCTTCTGGAGCGTTATGCGGTGCCTTAACTCGCCGGCTCTCATCAGTTCCACCAGCTCTTTTCGTATTTGTGTTCAAGGGCTTTCAGTGTCGCAGAATTCACTTTGATTTCTTCGAAGATATACGATATGAACCCAATGGGCTTTTCCCCCAGACACGCTTGCCCGATATTTAATTCCGCCAACTCCATCTCGGCGATATTTTGAGTGTTCATCTAATACGCCTTCTCCGAACAGATTAACGCCTCGGCTGCCATGGGGACTGTCGAGGGCGTCACACCGATAACCACTTCTTCCCGGTGCTCGTACCAGTGCCCCACCAGGAGCAATAATCCCTTCCGGAATTTCGCCGGGACAAAGGAACCATCGGCCCCGTATCCCGCGACGAATGTTACGCAGATGCCGTTGAAGGGGCGGAGCGTCGTGCCGGGCCAGCTCTGCCCGTGGTTGAGGCCGACCCTCCCATCCTCGCTTTTGGTGTCGACGAAATAGCTGCCGGCGGCGAAGGTGGTTTCCGTGTCGTCGACGTCGTAATAATTGACGCTGGTGACCGACTGCAGCGGAGGACGGGGCAATTCGATATAATCTTTCCCCGGCCAGGCATCGAGCCACAGCTCCCAGGTCTGCGTGATAAATGCCCGCCACGCTAAGACATTTTCGGCGTGCTGCCGCGCCGCGGTGATGAGATCTTCAATGAGGGTATCCTCATTGTGGTCGTCGTGGTCGAGGCGGAGATTGTTCTTGACTTCGAGCAGGGTGAGCGGCTCTTTTGCCGGCGGGGTGATTAGATTTAATGACATCTCATTTTCTCCTGAACTTGGATTCCGGCCTGCGCCAGAATGACAGAATTAAGAGGCGTCGGTCGTCGGGCGGTCGATGACGATGATGCGCCCGGTCTTGGCGGGGTCTTTGACGCCGGTCTTTTCGATGACTATCTCGTAGTAGTATTGATTGGCGCTGTCGAAATCGCCGGCCTCGACGTCGTAGTAGCAGGTGCCGGCGGAATCGTCAATCCAGGTGAGGTCGGCTTTCTTTGCCGAACTGGCGCCGGGCGCCCAGAAGCGGAGGTCGGCGGTGTAGCCGGTGCAGTCGCGGGCACTTTCGTCGGCGTCATAGAGCGTGAAAATCAGCCGGTACCCGTAAGCGCCTTTTTTGACTTCGATGTCCTCGGTGTTATACGTCACTTTCAAATCCTACCCTGATATTTCTGTCGTTCCAGTAGCTATCGATATCCCGGTCCGGCCAGTAAACACTGACGGCGAGTACTGCCTTAGACGGCGCAATCGACCTGTATAGCCATAACCATTGAAGGCGGTCTTCCAAGTCAATCGAGCCATCCGGCGCCGGCGCCACCATCGGTACCGGCAAGGCAAGCCCCAGCAACGACATCCTCTTGTCCGCAGTGTCGATAGCCATTAGGTGAACTTTCCTCGAGTAGCTGTCACGCTGTCATCGCCCACATCGGCTGTACCAATATCAGCATCATCGGCATCATTTCTGATTGTCTGCTGCGTGGACGTCTGCTTTATCTTGTTTCTCGCAAGCGCGAACAACCAGCTCAATTTCTCCACGATAGAAGAGCTCGCGGCCGGCGGCGTTGACGGCTCTCCGTGCGTGTCGACGTTCAAGGCATCTACAATCTCCTCGTTAATGGTTGTCGGCAACGCAATAACGCGGAATATGCCTGTGGTTTTTGCCACGCCGTTCTCGTAGAAAAGACCGATATACGTGCCGACAGACGCAAAGTTGTAATCGAGATAGTAAAGCCCCAGCTCAATTTCAGTGAATGTCTGCAGCGCGCTTTTAGCCAGAGACGGGTTCCAGAAATATGCCGTTACAGTCTTGCCCGCCGTGAAACTTTCCGCACGATAAACGACACGATTGCTCCCGATATCGTAAAGCTCAGCCATTTTTTGACTCCAATGTCTTATCCGACCATTGCCGGCGCGCTTACGGCGTCAATCTGGTCTGAAAGGGTCTTCAGGGTGTCATCATCGGCGCCACGGATACTTCCTGTTGAACCTGTATCAGCTAAAACCTGCTTTGCTAATGCGACTAAACTCGTTCCTGCAACGGTGTCAGTCTTCTTGCCTACGACATCCCGCATCTGGGCATCGTCAGCAGCATCCTCGCTGGGTACATCGTGGAAGCCGTCAATGACGTCCTGCTTGGCTTCAGTGGCCACGTCTGCCGTAATCCTGGCCATCTCGGTATCATACTCACTGGCCGGTGCTTTGGCATCGATAAGTGTCTTGAGCGCCCCGAGGCCATCCGTCTCATTGCTCAGGTCGGTCTGAATGCCATCGGCCACCGTATCGAGTGTGTCAATCTTGCCATCCACGGTCGCTACCGCATCGCCGATAGAGTCGACGTCGTGACCGGCTACAGCGAAGGCTTTTACTACCTCGCCATTGCCATCGGTGGTATTCTCCATTATGACAATCCACTCACCCTCGGCATCCGGTGTGAAGGTGGCGTAATACCTGCCCGTAGCGCCTATCTCGGTCATTCCGGCGCTGCCCTTGGCTTCATCAAGGGCATGTGCCTCATCGTAAACCGCCATCGTGACGGTCTTGCCGGTGGCACAAGCGACTGCCTGATAGGTTACCAGGATTGCTACTCCGTTTTTGTAAGTTCCTGTTGCCATGTTCGTTTGCCTCCTGTTTATGATTTATATATCGAAATATTCTTATCCCTTTTGGGCTTCGGGTAGATTGTCCGTTGACGTTTTGATGGCTGCTAAACTATCAGTCCAGACAGCCATAGGGCAGCCGATAACCGCTACGCCTTCAGTCGAACTTACAGGGCAGATTACGATATTGTCGGCGTTGGTTTCGGCCTGCGTTAATTCGAAGGCATAGTAACCGTCTTCAAGTTCGGTAGGATTGGTATCGTCTACAGCGTTAGCTTCTCCGCCATCCAGCCTGAGGTTGGCTGTTATCTGGGCAGCATCCCCGGCTAGAGCCACATTGGTGGCTATTGTCCAGGCGAATACTATCCACTTTTGGCTGGCCACGTTCTTTTGTAGACTCATTTATTTGCCCCCATGCGGTAGTAGTTTGTTAAGATAGCTCCCCCGCCCTCGGTATATTCTATGTAGAGTTCGGGGGCATGAGAGTGGTCATTATAGTCCCAAGAATGGACATAGAAAGTTTTAGATACGTCTGTATTGCCTCTAGTAATAGCCACAATCGCTGATGGAGAGTAAGAATCAAACAATTCTTGTGCTGGAGACCCTACACCACATAAGGAAGGTGAGTTATACCATCCTGTTCCTCCCGCTGCTACGCTATCAGCAATCCAAGAGGTACTGTTCGTGGTTCTGGTCCTTAGTGTTATGTCATTATCACTAGTTGTAAAGGCAATAGGAGAAGCACCATCCTCAAAATGGATATTAACGTTAACATCATCTTTGGAAGTAAGATAAAAATACAACCTCAAGTAGGCGACATCTATCATAGAACCTTGTGATGGAAAATCACCTGAAACGAAGCGGTATCCTCCCCACATCCTAGTCAGTGGATTAGAAGATTGTAGAATACCGATGCAAGTGACATCCACGATTTTTGTATAATCATACTCGTAGGCATCATCCTCGCTGGCACCGACAAATTCATCTACAACGGTAGAGTCTTTTATCGGGTATTTAATGGGATTGGCTTTTTCATCCTCAAATGGTAATACTTCAAGCGTAAGAGTTTCAGTCCTGCCATCAAGGGTGGGCTTTTCCTCCATCTTGATAAGTTGCCCATCTGCATCTGTGGCAGGTTTAAGTGGCATCAGTTGGGCAACACCCTTTTTTATCTCGGTAACGGCAACGTCATATTCTAAGGGTGCATAGGCTGACTTGATTATCCTGTTAAGCATTACACCCGTATTAAAGGCTGTTAGAACTACGTCAACATCGGGATATAAATCTACCCAAGTGATAGTTCTACCTTCTATGATAGGCTTCACACTAGGCTTTGGGGATATAGGGGTGATACTGATAGAGTCTTGTCTAGCTTCTTTCAACCTGACATCAAACTCACCCGACTGTTTACTCTTAAAGTGAAATCCTGGCAAGCCGTTTAGATAAGGCGTGAGGTCATAGGGAACTCTAGCGGGCAGACCTTCCTCGTCTAAAGTCGAGTCAATATCTTCCCACTCACCCCCATCTTCTTTCATCTGTAAGACATCTATAGAGGCATTTAT
>Ga0315547_1000743_pt1 | contig 29300 bp, 16 predicted proteins | sample SalMarSW160240MG_2_FD_202542 | JGI IMG/M metagenome (GOLD analysis project Ga0315547, IMG submission 202542) | Salt marsh sediment microbial communities from the Plum Island Ecosystem LTER, Massachusetts, United States - Salt Marsh Sediment SW1601-240 ...
TACTTCCGGCAAATCATGGATCGCTTTGAAATTACCTTCTTCCACTCCTTGCCAGTAAAAGTTTTCAGAAATGGTTCTGTTATCTTTCAGTAGCTTCAGCCTGAGGAAGTATACATCACTGAGCCCGGATGGATATTCTATTCCAAAGCATGGGATCATGCTATCTTCAGGGCTGTCAAGGGTGGTTTTTTGCTCCCATTGAACTGTACCGTCAAGGTTCAGTATCTCAACATTTACCGTCAGGCCGGAAACGTTCCCTGCACTATAGTTGACCACTTCGATGGTATCGGTCAGCGGATTCCACTGGATATGGAGTGGTTCGGATGCTTTCTTGCTCCCGAAGTATGCAGCTGTTGGTTCAAAGTAGTAGTCATAGGTTTGCCAGACAAAGGAGGGCCATGCCGGGTGGCTCATCCAGATCACCAGTCCCATTCTGTTTTTGCTCTGTGCTTCATACATGGCACGATGCCCCTCGTAGTTTATCCACTGTGCCATAGAAACCCATTCTTCTGTATTATCGATGGGTCCGAAATTTGTTTCGATCCGTTCGACAAACGAGCGACCTCCCTGTGCTCCTTCCAGGCAGAAATCGTGTAATCCCCACATCCGTCCCCGGGGCCACATGGCAGAATCCGGCATCATTTTTTGCAGGCTTTCATAGGTAACAATATTTGGCATTCCCATTTCGCTATGCAATTTCTCAGTAGCACGCTCTTCAAAGTAATATTTCACTGGCATAGCCCGGTAGGGACCAAATCCGCTTACCGTTCCCATAGCAGAATGAGAAATGTAATGAATACCCGGATGATTCACCGGGAGCATCTCGCGAATTCTATTGTCCAGTTCCTCCGGCGGATTCCCTTCATTGCGTCCGCAATAGAGAGCTATTGAGGGGTGATTTCTGATTCGCAAGACCATATCTTCGGCATTTTCCATGAACATGTCATTATCGTCGGGATTCGGTCCATCCACCGGATTGGCAAGCCAGAAATCCTGCCAGATCATGACTCCATGCCGGTCACAGGCTTCGTAGAATTCATCATCCCCGGTTTGCCCTACCCAGTTTCTGATCAGGGTGAAATTCATTTCGCTGTGGTAACGGACGGCAATGTCATATTCACGTCCCCGGTAGGAGAGGTTGGATTCGGGGAAACCCCAGTTACCGCCACGACCGATGAACCGTCTTCCATTGATAAATATTTTCAGAACATCTCCCTCTTCGGTATAGTTCATCTGCCTGATCCCTGTTTGAAAAGCGGTTCTGTTCGAAACCAAATAATTATCTGTTTCAAACCAGAGCTCTACATCATACAGGTTTTGCTCTCCATAGCCGGCAGGCCACCACAGATCAGGATCCTCCACCAGCAGTTCAGGATGGGATGAGGGATCAAAAATTATTTTATTTTCCGTGGAGGCGTCCAGGGTTACTGCTTGCTGAAAGGAGATGTCCCCGAAATGTCCGTATAAGATTCCTGAGACCTGCTCCGGTTCATGGTTCTTAAGAGTAACTTCAATGCTCACCGTTGCCTCTGAAGTATCCGGAAGAGGGAGGGTTGTTGTAATGAAAGGATCTTTAATCGTAACAGGGCCTGTTGAAGTCAGGTAAACATCGTTCCAGATACCAATATTCCGGCCCCGGATAGTGGGGATCCAGTCCCAGCCGATGGATGCATGATAGGTCGGATTATCTGCTCCCAGGGCGCCACCGTTCATGTCAGGGCTCAACGCTGTTTGCTCTTTGACACACCCGGGTGTTGCATTCTTGATGATACGTACAGCAAGCGCATTTTTCTCTCCGGGAACCAGGAGTCCGGTGATGTCAAATTGTCCGCGCATAAATGCACCTTCAATGCGTCCTGCTTTTTCTCCGTTAAGAAATACATCTGCTTTCCAGTTGATTCCGTCGAAGCTGATGAACATCTTTTTCTCATAGTATGACTCGGGTATGTAAAATTCATTCCGGTACCAAAAGTCGGAATAGAAGAATGATTCAGAGATCATCAGCTGGTTATCCCCGTAGTTTGGATCAGGAATTGCTCCGGCATTCCTGTAACTCATCAATACGGTACCGGGTACGGTGGCAACCAGCCAATCGTCGTCATTGAATCCCGTTTCAGAGAGTTCCTCCCCATTTGCATCGACGAGCGATTCACGCTGAATGCGCCATGCTCCTCCGGCCAGATCTATCCGTGAATCATCCTCTGTTACAGGTGAATGTTTTGGAGTGACTACCGGTCCGCCGCGTCCGAAAACCTCCATTTCACTCAAAAGGTATCCTTCGGGTGAAGCCGGTTCCTCCATAAAAATGCGCACATATCTTCCATTCACCTGTTGCTCAAGCCTGATTTCATCGTTCGGGTTTTCACTGGCTGTAAGGTTGGCAATCACCTCCCATTTTTTGGCATCATCTGACACCTGCACGGATCCGGTTTGAGGCCGATGGATCCAATACAGATTGACCAGGTCGAATGTACACTCTGCCCCAAGGTCCACGTATACCCATTCCTCATCAGTCCCTTCGCTCATCCATGCACTGATGAAGGTATGTGATGGTGCAATCTCAACCAGGGCATCCAGGTGGAAGAATTCCAAACTACCGATATTCCAATTCATGACATTGGGTGATTTAAAACCGATCCTGAAGAAACGATTTCCGGAGGGTACTTCAAGGGCGATGGATTCATTCAGTATCCTGAATCGGTTTGATCCTGGCCTTCTGGAAAACCTTCTGAACTCTTCTCCCGGGTAATCGCTGCCTTCTGACCGGCCCAGCTCCTTCCATGCTTGACCATCATTCGAACCGGAAACAACATAAGTCCACCCCCGTGCTGTTTGATCATTCAGGAACAGTGCTCCCGATAGGACTATCATGTCAAACACCGGCGGCTGATTTCCGCCCTTCACCTCGATCTGAATCCAGCCTTCTGAACCTTCAAACTGTATAGAGGATATGGTGTTGTGATCAATTAGCCATTCACGCTCGTTCTTTTTCATGGTACTGTGCTGGCTGGTGGAAGCGGAGAACAAGCTGGGAAGCGCAGTATCCCTGATCCCGTCAGTTATTAACTGGGCAGTAAGGTTGTAATCGTAACTGCTTGAATGGTATGCTGGCCGGTGAAGGGCAATATTCCGATAGTTCTTTTTATCCAAAGAGATCACCGGTGAGAAATCTTCATCAAAATCTCCGGGATAGATCCCGATGCCACGGGTATACTCCTCTGAGGAGTTTTGACATGCAAACAACAAGATCAGGAATCCGGCAGATAATAGGTACATAAGCCGAATCGATGAAACCAGACGCAGTGATTTTTGTTTCCTGGGTTTCTTTAGTGCCATAATTTGGGTTGGTTTGGTTACAAATGATGCATCGTAAGAGTCCTGTTCACAAATATACAACTTGTTCAGGGGTATATCGAACTCAAGGTAAATTAGTTTATTATGATCATCTTCTTTATTTCTTCGAAATAAACGGTTTTCATTTTGTAGAAATAGACACCGTTTGGCAGATCGGATGCATTAAACACGATTGAATGAACACCACGCTTCAGGTATGAATCCAGTAGCACGTTTACGGTTTGTCCACTCAGGTTCAGGATTTCAATCCTGACCCTGGAATCCCTTGGAATGCTAAACTCAATGGTTGTCGTTGTGCGGAAGGGATTCGGAAAGTTTTGTTTCAGGTTGATGTTATACAGATCCACCGTTTTCAGGAGGTAAGAAATGTTCCCATCAATCCAGTCAATGCGTTGACTGATCCACTGTTTCATTTGCTGGATTTCTGCTTCGTAACTGTGTTTTTCGGCAGTTTCAGGCCACCGTTCAAAATTTCTTACTTTGGCTTCTGATAAGGTATTGGTAAAATCATCGATGAGGTTGTATATGTTTTCCTTTTTCAGGAGGCCACTTCTCAATGAAATCCACCGTTCTTTGAATTGATTCACAAAGAGAGAATCCCGGCTCAGTTTTTCCCACCAGAAAGGAACTATGAAAGAATCCCAGGGACGATATCTACTGTAATCGACCTGCCAACCCTCAACCACAAAAAGATCTTCTGGATACCATGCCTTTCCAAAGCTCAGGTTACAATCCCATATCGGACCCGCGATCAGTTTCCCGTACCGGCTGTCACGGTCTTTATGCAGGAATGCGCTTATCCGGTATGCATCGACGTTTTTAGAGACCTCGTTCAGGATGAAATGGTCTACAAAAGAGAGCAGATCGATGTATTTTACGTACCCATTCACGGGATCATTGTAATCCTCATCTTCCATTACGGTCTCAAACTCATTCATGAAATTCTCGATGTAGTTTTGCTGTTGCCAGACTATCTCGTCGGGTTTTGGGTAGTGATAATGGTATTGTGTGCCGAAGAGGGAATACCAGTATCCCACATTTTCACCACTGACCTTGTCGATTTTTATTATGTATCCGCCGGTTACTGCATCACCGGTTATGTCAGTGGGGTTCATTTCGGTTATATTCACCCGGTACCTGTCTCGCTTGGTTTTTTCCAGCAAAACATAAAGGCCCCGGTAATCACCATCCAGGATCAGCTCGCAAAATTGTGTGCGGGAAGCATACCTTCCGATCAGGTTGGATAGTTGATAAGCCAGTGCGTTACGGATTAATGACTGGTCATCATAGGGACCGTTAAGAATCCAGTCATTCTCCGGAGGAAGACGCATCAGGGAAACATTCAGATTGTTCCCAAGGGAATCCTGTGTTTCTACCCGGTATTGTTTTTTCGGGTAGTAGAGGGTTGCACTTCCCCGCAATTCAATGGCGATCTTTCCGTTGTAGTTGTTGAACGGATCCGTAATATAATTCCGTTGTCCAATACCGTTATCGATGATTCCCATGTCGGCAACAATACGGTATTCATCCACAATTTGCTGACCTCCCGTATTGATCACAACAATGGGCAGGTTGGATGAGGTGAACTGATACGATTTACCCGTTTCAGCGTGGTGGAGATTCTGTGCAGGGGAAGGGGTATAACCTGCGGAAAGAGACAACCAAACCACTGTCAGTAAACAGCTTCTTATACCGGATTTGGATTGATTATCAACTGATAAGCAATGCAAGAGCAGTAGCAATTGCTTTATCGATAAAACGGTGAATCTGCCTTTTAAACGCCCCTTTTTCCTGTATATCGATTTTCTTGTCAATTTGTGTATTCAGTTTCACCAGGGCTTCCATGCTTTATGATTTTTTTCATAATCCTGGTTGTAAAAAAGGGAGAAGGGAATAAAACTACCTATCGTATTTCGATCTCTTTTGCTGCAAGGGAGTTCCCCTCGCTATCAATAAATTCCACAACAAATTTCCCCGCACTGCCAAAGATCATTAAATCCATAACAAAGTCTTCCCCAGGATTTATTATAAATTCCTTTTCAGAGACAAACGACTTTTTTCCATTGTCCAGGACATATAGCTGCCCGGTTAAGGTATCGCCCTTTGAAGGTTTACCCAATTCAAAATAGATCCATACCTTGGAACCCTTTGGGAACTGGTCAAACTCTCCTTCACAGGGGGTATTGACGTCGAAGTAGGAACAGAATCGTATGGTTGGCTTCTGTTCTTCCTGGCAAGCCGGGGATAATAAAATCAGAAGAAAGAATAGTGGAATGATTTTTTTCATAATAATATTGTGTGTTTAATAAGAATCAGCTTTCAGGATTTCTGTAATTTCTTTCCAGGTAATCATCTGAATGTTGTATTTTTTGATGACAGATTTCATTTCATCGCTGCTGAAAACGTTGAGATCCCGCTGTCTCCATGCTGCACCAAAATCAGGATGTTCAATAGTTACAGCCTGCAATTCAGCATTATCTATCCCGGGGTGGATGATGATTTCATTCAATCCCGGTTTTAAATCCTCCATGATCTTACGGTATCCTTCAAACCACTCCTCTGGTGTTCCATCCTGGTAGAGCATATGCATTTGATCGATTGTCAAAGGATCGGGTCCCAGCAGTTCCAGGATCTCTTCAGGTATTGCCTGGACATAGTTTTTTGGCAATAGAACAGGAAGGCCATATTCTTTCCCGATTTTCAGATAGATCTTGAGCAGCTCGGGCGTAGCCATAACACTGCCCATGTGGGTATCAATATGAGTGGGAACAACGCCAAACCCCAGAGCCCGTTCAATCTGTGCCCGGATCTCTTTTTCTACTTCTTCCGGCCTGGCGTGTTTGCCAAACTCCTCCACCGTAGCATAGAAAAAGCCCTTTTCATTCAGAAGGCTGGGAATTTCAGTGGCTGGCATTACACCACCCCATTTGTAATTTTCCCATTCTGCAGTCAGCGTTATGTGAATACCCAAATCCAGTTCCTTGTGGTCTTTTGCAAATTCGGCAAATTCAAAAAACCACGGGCAGGGTACCATGATGCTACCGGACGTTATTCCTTTCTTTTCGAAGAGAAGAATTCCGGCTTGATTGACCGAATGGGCAAGCCCGAGATCATCTGCATGAATGATCAGTAGTTTTGCATCACTGGGATACCCCAACTGCTCTGTGATGCTTTTGTTTCCCTGTGCCTGCAGAAGGGTTGCAGCAAAGAAAAAAACAACGAGTGAGAAAAAGTATTTGTTGTATTTCATGGCGTTATGATGAATGATTAAACCAGAACAAAAATAACATTTCCCAGGTAATTATATAGCAATGATTACTCCTAGGTAAAGAATATGGATAAAATTCTTCTGGCAGATTTTTCTTTTGCCCGAATCGATTTTTTTGGTGATATTTGTTTTTCATAAGTTATTTATACAGTTGGATGAAACGGGCTGTTCCACTATCCCTTTTATTCTTACTTATTCTTCCTGTTCTGCTTCCAGGACAAACCATTCCGGTAAATCGTGAAAAATTCCGGCTTCCGATATACCAGACCACGGACACGATCGTGGTAGATGGTTTACTTAATGAGAACGTATGGAACCTGGCAGAACGGGCTGATCGTTTTTACAGGATCCTTCCCATTGACACGGGGTATGCAGATGCACAGACCGAAGTGATTATGACCTATGATCAGGCCAACCTGTATATGGCTATCATCTGTCACGACACATTGCCTGGAAAGAGACCCGTTCAATCGTTGAGGAGGGATTTTAGTTTTGGGAACAATGACAATTTCCTTGCCTTTATCGATACCTATAATGATCAGACCAATGGATTCTCATTTGGAATATCTGCTGCCGGTGCTCAATGGGATGGGATCCAGGCGGACGGGGGGATGGTTTCCCTTGACTGGGATTGTAAATGGAAATCAGCCGTTCAGAACTATTCCGATTGCTGGATTGCAGAATTCAGTATTCCGTTCCGGAGCATCCGGTATCGTGAAGGCGACACGGAGTGGGGGATAAATTTCAGCCGGCTGGATCTGAAGAGCAGTGAAAAATCGAGCTGGGCTCCGGTTCCACGTCAATTCCAGTCAGCAAACCTCGCCTATACCGGTACGCTGGAATGGGATCATCCCTTGCCGAAAACCGGCGTTCGTTTCTCGTTGATTCCCTACCTGACCGGTAAAGCAACGCAGGACAATACAAAGGGAGCTTCCGAAGGGAAAAATGGGGGAGGAACAGACTATTCGGGTGGTGCCGGGTTGGATGCTAAAATTACCCTCTCAACCTCCATGAACCTCGACCTGACAGTGAATCCGGATTTTTCACAGGTTGAGGTGGACCGGCAGGTAACAAACCTTGACCGGTTCGAACTGTTTTTTCCTGAAAAGAGGCAATTCTTCCTGGAAAATAGTGATCTGTTTGCAAACCTTGGAGGTCAGGAGAACCGTCCTTTCTTTTCCCGCCGGATAGGACTTGACAGTCGTGTTCTGGGCGGTGTCAGGCTGAGCGGACAGGTGGGTGAAAAAATGCGGATCGGGATCATGAACATGCAAACCGGAAAAAACGATACAATCCCTGCCAATAATTTTAGCGTGGCTACTGTCCAGCGGAAAATCTTCAGCCGGTCAAACATAGGAGTCTTTTTTACCAACAAGCAACGAACAGCAGGTTTTAATGATTCAACCTACCTGGGCTATGATTATAATCGCGTAACCGGTATCGAGTTTAACCTTGCAAGCAGGGATAACCTCTGGACGGGTAAATTCTTTTACCACCACTCTTTTCGTCCGGGGAAAGCACAGAATCCATTCAGCGGAGCAGCAAGACTGGAGTACAACAACCAGCATTTTTCAGCAGCATGGAGGCAGGGGTATATCGGAAAGGATTACCTGGCTGAGATGGGTTTCGTCAGAAGGACCGGGTTTCACCGGATGAAACCATCAATCGGGTATAAATTCTTCCCGCTTTCTGAACGTGTTGCCAATCACGGCGCTAACCTGAAAGTAGATATGTTCCTTGATCCTGACTTCTCCCTGACCGATCGTAATATCATATTGAGCTATGCTCTCGAATGGCTCAACCGGAGCACCATTGAGCTGGAACTGGAAGATGCATATGTGAAACTACTGAAACCCTTTGATCCCACGAATACCGGTGGTGATTCATTGGCTGTGGGAAGTGAATTCCACTGGCAGGAGATTGCCCTGACCTATACCTCAGCACCCCGTAACCTGTTCAATTTTAAACTTTCCTCCCGCTATGGTGGATTTTATAACGGAAACCGGTTAAGCATTAACGGGGAACTGAACTACCGGGTACAGCCCTATGGCAGCCTTGCCATTGCTGCTGATTATAACCGGATCGAGCTGCCGGAACCCTACAAAAGTGCTGAGCTATTCCTGATCGGCCCGCGACTGGACATTACCTTTACCGAGAAACTGTTCCTAACAACCTTTGTCCAATACAACAACCAGATCGATAACCTGAATGTGAACATCCGGTTTCAGTGGCGGTTTGCCCCGGTTTCTGACCTCTTTATCGTTTATACCAGCAATGCTTATTCTGAAGATCTTGTGAACAAGAACAGGGCGCTGGTGGTGAAATTTTCGTACTGGTTTAATTGAAATGCAAAAGCCGTTTTTTCACCCTCGGGCGATTAGGGTTAAGTTCTATTTATCTGCAATGCAATCTTGTAGGGACTGTCGACATTGCATGCTTCAGCGGCGATTTCTTTTGCCATAGGCATTCCTATGGATGGTGAAAGACTATACTCTACATATAGTTTTAGCTCATTAGTCATTTAATTAAGGCAAATCTATATCTTCATTATGCCCTCAAGCCGCCCGACTGAATGAAAGAATTTCTGCCTGGATGACATCCGGTCGGACGGGCATTCTTTCGGACAGGGGTGAGGGGTAATGAAAAGGGCGTTGCCCTTTTGCGAATCATTTCATCTCAAAATAAAATTGTTTTTTTGTACTTTTCTTTACGCCAAAGAAAAGTACCAAAAGAAGGGCGGCCGCAGATCATTTTCGGGTACCGGTCTCTTCGTTTGCCCACGCATTACAACTCGGCCCTGACATAAAATCGTCAGGACCTCAGACAGTAATGCTTGCTGGCCCCGTGAAATAGTAGCTCCCCTGTAATGAGTACTAATTGCTTTGCATTATTTCACAGGGCTGGCCCCGTGAAATAGTAGCTCCCTCGTAAGAAATACAAATAACCTAACACTATTTCATAGGATAGGGCCTTCCCTTCGCAACCTGCATCACCCGGTACTTTTTCCGAAAATGATCTGAGGGCAAAAGTCGTCCCTATGGGACGATTAGGGTGTCTGCTAATCAAATTAACTGCAAATTTGGATAGTCAACCTCAAGAATTAATTGATTTTTGTACTTCTAAAAGTGAATATAACTATATCACATAAAAAGCCCGGAATTTCTTTCGCCTTGTTTTGCTCATAAAATTTTTTCCCGTAGGGATGCCTGCCCGACCGGCAGGCGGGCCTTCGGCAAAAGGCCGATCTTTCGCCCTACGGGCGATTGGGGTATGGATATCTATCTCCTTTCTGGGTATATTCAACGTAGAGACGCCCAATTTGGGCGTCTCTACATGGTGGTTTACCAGAAATGTCCAGGAAATATGTAAATAAAATAATCCAAACAATCACACCCTCAGAAAGATCTTAAGGCGATATAGGATATAGAGGAACAACCAGCTCATGGCCATGTACCCGATAGCATTCAGCAGGTCATGCGATGATTCCGGGAAATAACTGATCAGTCCGCTGAAAAAGAAATCCGAAGTCCGCCTGAAGGAGATGATCCCCCGCTGAACCAGGTAGATCGTGATGGGGTTCAGTCCGATCACGATGAAGAAAAAAGCCCATTTCTTTTTCTTCCAGACATCGATGATGAGGTAAAAAACGGAGAGAAGCAGAAGGCTCCAGCCGCCGGCAAAAAGAACAAACGAACTGGTCCAAAGGTTTTTATTGATGGGAAAGAAAAGTCCCCAAAGATATCCGAGCAGTAGACATATCAATCCAGTCGCTCCAATCATTAATCCCTTTTTCAACTTTGCCATTTCGGGTTTATCCGATCTGAGAAAATGACCCGTCAGAACACCCATAAGAGCAGTTGCAACAGCCGGGATGGTAGAGAGAATCCCTTCCGGATCATGAATTGTTTTATACAACCTGCCCGGTAATAAATGCCGGTCGATATATCCAGCCAGGCTCCCTTCCATCGAGTAATCCCCGGCACCATAACCGGGTACAGGAATAAACCGCATGATCAGCCAGTAACCGATAAGTATCCCGGCAAACCAGATGTATTGTCCCCTCCTTTTTGTGTTGAGAAAAATAAGCGCCGCAAAGAACCATCCCAAACCAATCCTGCCCAGCACACTCGCATACCGCATGTGTTCCCAGTTGAATCGCAATAACCCATTGTAAATCATTCCAAAAAACACCAGCAACAACATTCTTCTTGTAACATGCCAGTAAATCTGTTTCCTGGTGTCACCCCGGTTTATCCTTTTTGTGAGTGAATAAGGCATAGAGACACCGGCAATGAAAAGGAACAACGGAAATATCATATCATAAAAAGTGAAACCATTCCATTCTGTGTGTTCCAGCTGCATGGAGATCCAGACAAATGCTGACCATCCGGTAAGTTTCGCAAGGGCGTGAAATATTCCTTCACCACCCACAATCCAGAACATATCAAATCCCCTTAAAGCATCCAGGGATGCAAGTCGTTCAGATAGAATTGACTTCTTTTTTTCTTTTGGTCCGTTCATTTTCTGTCCGTTTGTAGTATTTGATTTCAGTTAGATCTTGATTATCTTGTAAGAAAATTTGACCGATAAACGGTTCGCTGAAAATTTAAATGTACATGTTTTTTTTCTGCGTAACAACCTTTCGTAATCGATATGACTACCAGAATGATGGAAAATCCTGAATTGTAATCAATCTTATATTCATTTATCTAAAACCTTAAAAACATGAAACGCAAGATGCTTTTTACCATGGCTATTCTGGCGGTTTTTTTCTATTTCCTCTGTTCATTAACCGGGTATACACAGGTAGCACCGGGAGCGGAGCGTAATATTTTTAGCCCAGTGGCCCGTACAGGGGAAACCTGATTGTAATAATACGAACATATAATCAACCCCTTGGGGTTACTCATTGTTGTTCTGCTCCGCAGAACTTTTTATGATGTATAAATTTTAGTTGGAATCCATTTGTGGTATCCTTAAACTGAATCAGATAGACCTGCTATGCCGAGGTAGGGTTTTATCTTAAGAAAAACCAACCAATTACAACAGGAAACAGGCAACCGATTATTCCAACAACCGGTAGGTCACTAATGCAACTTTTTTGCTGTCCGGGGACCAGGAGGGAACATTGATCGTGCCCTGCCCGCCGAAAAAAACATCCGTCAGGTCCCTGATGTTACTGCCATCCGGATCCATGATCCTCAGTTTAACATCCTTCCCGAAAGGATGACCCTGTTCCTGGTCTTCAATAAAGCTCAGAAAGACAACATGTTTTCCATCGGGGGAGGGGTGGGGAAACCAGTTGGAATATTGATCATTCGTGAGTTGCTGCTGATTGCCTCCATCTGCATCCATTCTCCATATTTCCATTTTGCCTGAACAGAAAGAATTGTAATAGATATACTCTCCATCTGCAGAATAATCGGGGCCATCATCAAGTCCGGGACATTCGGTCAGGCGTTTCTCTTCCCCATCCTTCGTCGAGATGGAATAGATATCGTATTCGCCATTACGTTGTCCTACATAAACCAGTGTTTTCGCATCGGGAGACCAGCCGTGCCAGTAGGAGGGGACCTTTTCCGTTATCCTTTCTGGTACTCCTCCTCCGATGGGCAAAATATATATGGCTGATCCGGAAGATCCTTCCGGTCCCTCCGCATGATGACTGATCACCAGTTGTGTCCCATTGGGAGAGATTCCATGGTCGTTGTTACACCGCTGGGCAAAGTCCGTATCGATCTCCTTCCACTGGTACTCACCCCTGTTTAATCGATACAGTTTGCCGCTGCTGTTAAGAATATAATATTTCCCATCACGTGACCAGTTCGGGGCTTCAAAATGAATCTTCATGGTTAATATGGTTTCCCGGGACCCTGAAGCGATATCAACCACCTCCAGTGAACTTTCAATGTTGTTCCTCTGCTGGCCGAACAGGACCAGTGGGAAAAGTGTAAATAGCATTGTTATCGTTTTCATACCTTGATAAATATTTTATATCGATAGAGAATGTATGTCGGTATATAGATGATCAGCATATAGATAATGGCGTACAACATGGAAACGAATTTAGGAGCAAGACCGATTGCGGTCAGACCATCCATAAACAATCCATTGAGCGAAGCTCCACCGAAGATATCCCCATAGAATACCAGGGTTAGCATCCCTGCCAGAACATATGCGGTAATGGCATTGGCACCATATACAACTCCGATCTTCGTCCATTTGATATACCCCCACATATCCACAAGCAGTATACAAGCTGCCAGGCCCATGGTTGCGGCACCGGATGTATACAGGACATAAGAGCTGGACCAGATGTTTTTGTTGATCGGAAAGAACCAGTTCCAGATCCCTCCGGTAACAAACATTCCAAAACCGATCACGAATAACCAGACCAGTTTTTTGTGCTCATCCTTTTCCGTCAGGATCACTTTGCCAACAAGCATCCCGGTTATCCCGGATACAATGGCAGGGAAAGTGCTCAGTATTCCTTCGGGATCCCAGGTTTTCTGCCACATCACACCGGGGAGCAGGATGCTATCAAGATAGTGTGCCCAGTTTTTTTCTGGACCCGAGAGATCCGGTGCTCCGATTCCGGGCACGGGAATGTATGCCATGATGATCCAGTATCCCACCAGTATCCCTGCAGCAACCTTTATTTGAGTTTTCCAGCTGGTATTCAGGAATATCAGGGCACAAACAAGGAAAACGATCGAGATACGCTGCAACACACCGGCATACCGTATTGAGCTGAAATCAAAATCGGGCCATAGCCATAAGAACAATCCCAGCAGGTAAATGATGACCGTACGGGTAATGATTTTCCTGTAAAGCTGCTTTACGGGCATGTTCGCCTCCAGTCTCCATGAATAGGCAAATGCAATGGAAATACCGATAATGAAAAGAAAGAAAGGAAAGATCAGATCGGTGAGCGTGCACCCGTTCCATTCGGCATGCTTGAGTGGAGTGTAAACATGACGCCACGATCCGGGATCATTCACAATAACCATGGCTGCAATGGTAAAACCGCGTAATGCGTCCAGTGAAACTAACCGCTTGGGCTTAATGGGCTTGGTAGATGTTTGATCGTTCATGATAAAAGTTTAAAGGGGTCATTGATAAAAAGTGGCCGTTAATTTTTAAATTTGGCACTACCGTAAAGTAAACATTTTCATACTAAAAATCCTAAACCCATGAAAAAAATGCCGCTCCTCCTGATGACAATTATCCTGTTACCGGTACGGTTAAACTAAAATCGTTTAATAAACCGGGAAGAAGCAGCAGGACAACGGTAATAAGGTAGGTATGGATATGGATGGCAGGTGAGGCAATTGTCAAGCAATTGTCAGTGACGAGTAACGAGTGATGAGTGATGAGCCGGGGATCACTCAGACACTTTGTCCTAACGCCTGGAGTAGTTCGGTCCATGAAGCGTTTTCCCGGTGAACGGCAATGTAGTTGGACCGGAGATTCTGGTGAGTTCATAAAACCCAGGGTTGCCCCCTGACGATAAATGTCAGGGTTTACCCTGGGCTATTATATTTCGCTCCTTTGGAGCTGAAAAAAACAGATCCGAATCTGGTACTCCTAACACAGCCTGCACGACGAATCCGCCATCCGGGTGCCTACGCTGAAGCTACGGCGACAGCGTGCGGAGAAGTCGTGGACCGAGTACCGAGCACCCAGTACCCAGCACCAGTTTTTTAACTCACTACTCACCTCTCATCCCGAATTTCTCCGATCTCCTAATGGCAGATCGGCAAGAAATTCGAGGATCCTCGAAAATCAATCGAATTTTCCACAGAAGATTCGTGATTTTCGGGACAACTCCCTTTTACCAACTTATCACATAGTGATGCCTATGGCATAACTTGTAACGTAACGTATAACTATCGTCCGATTCCATCCGGAGAGCCTTTGTAATAACGGAATCCTTCGACGGCTTTGCCATCTTTGTAAGGAATACGGCTGCTAACCCGTTCCTTAACGAGTTCTTTCTCCGCTGCCGGTATTTCTGGACCGGTATAGTTATACCAACCTGAACTCCACTGGCTGACATATTTCATCATGGCGTTTATTTTTTTATCCACATAACCGGATATGTCAACCCACGTATTGATATCTTCTTCAGCAGAGTCGTAAAGCATGTATTCCGGTATCGTATGCGCTTTCAATCCCTCCATGGCAATCTGTCCCTGGAATAGCAGGGGCCACATGGCAGCCCGTGCTGCATCGGCAGTAAGCATTGCAGATGCCCGGTGGTCGGCTTTATGCCATCGCTGTTCCCCTTTTCCCGGGTCAAATGAGAAAACAACATCCGGCTGGATTTTTCGGATCAGGCGTACGATCTGAGCAACGACTTCCTTCCTGTTTTCATATTCCAGCATCCCATCATCATATCCCAGGTTAATATAATGGTCCGCAGGGATTCCCAGTTCAGCCAGTGCAGCCAGCTCCTCTCCTCTCCTGATGTTTGCCAGGTCCATCATTGAGAGATCAGGGTCCTGCGTTCCTACATTTCCGCTGGTAAGAACAGCAACAAACACCTCATTGCCATGGTCCTGCAGCATGGCAAGGGTCCCCTGTGAATAAACATCATCGTCCGGGTGAGCTCCGATCAGGAGTATCGTTTTCCTGGTCCATTGGTCAACCGGTGTTTCCGGTTGTGCATAGGTTAGTACAGATACTAAAAGCAGTGTGATAATAACATGGATTCGCATGATTGATTCCCTCCTTATTTTTATTTTTTAGAGAATGATTATTGAGATTTAACTATTGTTTATTGTTATTTGGGCTTTTGTCATTTGGATTTTCGTAAGATTTGGCAATTTTCTGACCATTGTATGACAATTGCATGACAATTGTTTGACTACCGTATCATGCCATCCACGGCCTTACACGCTTCAGATCTCCGCTCAGCACGTCCAGGGCAATATTCACATCTTCAACAACCTGAAAGTCGTACATCCCGACACAGATAAAATCGGCACCATTGCTGAAGGCATACGGAAATCCTTCGTTCGGGTGAATGGCTCCTGCAGCAAGGATCTTATAGGCTATCCAGGGTTCTTCCAGTTCATTCATGAATGCAATGGTTTGCTCCGGTTGTTTGCACCAGATGTTATCAAATTCCTCTTCCGGTTTTGCAGACCAGTATTGCTTATGATGCAACGTTTTTACCCAGAAATCAGGTTTCAGTCCGATCCGTACACATTCCTGAATCGTTTTTAGCGAATGGGCTCCGATACCTCCCGGCAGGTTATTTTGTTTAATGAAATCAAGGGCTTTACCGATCTCATCCACTTTTCCATCAAGGACAAGCTGGTCAGCTATTCCACCCTGTACATAGCATGCATGGGCACCACCATCGATGGATACCTTTATACCTTCTATAATATTACTGGAAACCGCACAATCCGAAATAAACTGGATCTTACCTCCTTCTTTGTTCCAGTATTCATTAATCACCCTGCACAATTGGGGATTGGTCAATATGGTATTGATACCGCACGTTTCTGCAAGCCTGAAGGTTTCAAATACTTTTTGGTCGGTATGGTAAGCTTTAACCAGTTTCGAAACATAGATCAGGTCCCGGGCGTGTGCCCATCCGCCGATCAGGTTGCCTCCAAGGATCATTCTACTGATCTTCAGGTCTTTAATCTGACCCTTAGGAAGCGTTCCTTTTAGCTCTTTCAAGCCTGCAAAATGAAAGGTTTTTATTGTACTTCCCGTGGTTGCATCCGGTCTGGCTGTGTCATAATCCATCAGCCTCTTTTCCTCGAAGCTTTCCCATTTCCTTTTTTTAATATAGGCATATGCAAAGGCACCCAGGACGGGCAAAGTAGCAAGGTGCTTCAGCAATTCCCTCCTGCCGGACGATGCAGGGGCAACATCCTGAATAAATGGCTTTTCTACATCCTCCTCAGGACCCATAACGGATCTTCGTTTCCGGATTTGTGGAATAAAATGGTCCAACCCGAGGAACTTCCCGGTGGGAAAGAAAGTCAAAACAAGCAGGGCAACCAATTCAACAAGATTTTTATCAACGAAGAGGTAGTGACCTTCCACGGCAATCGCAGAACCGGTTGATATAAACGGAGGATTGGCGATATAATAAATTCCAAGGAGAACAATACCGGCAATCGATGATAGCCTGGTAAACAGACCCAGGAATAATCCCAGTCCGATCAGGATCAACCCCCAGGTGTTCAGGAAATCCACCACCTGCAGAATGCCTGGATCAGTAGCCATCCGGTGAAAAACACCGGAAAAGATCCAGGAGGATTCAACCAGGAAACCCGCTGATGACCAGTTGGGATCGGAAAGTTTGACAACCCCCTCATAGAGGAAATGCCACCCGATAACAACCCGTAAAATGACAAGGAAATACATATAAACAGGTCCCGAAAATGCAAACTTACTGACTGTCTTCTGATTCATTTTATTCATAGGAGATTGGTAAGAAGTACGAAATAGCAAATGCCATTACAATATACTAAATTCTTACTTCTGAAGGAAAGAATCTTCTCTCAACCCAATATACAGTGTACATTTTACACGTTCTATATGTAAAATATTGTATTTTAATCTATTATGAGATAAAAAAGCAATGATACCAACACGTGTGTGGTTATGTGTTCAAAAACAGGGAATTCACCGTGTTCAGTTCTAATCAGCTAAATATAAATGAGTTAATGGATTTTTTCAGAGGGGCTTTTCATACAATTCTAAATTACAGGACCGGTAAGATCTCTTTTTGAAAGAATAAAATCACTGATGATTATTTGTCAATACGGAACAATTGTATTATTTTAGACTTTCAAAATAATCTGACACATCCATTATGATCAGATTTTTTAATAATAACCTTATCTTTTTTTAACCTATTCATTAACCTAACACTCTACTTTATGAAAAAATTTACGAGTCTGATTGCTTTGTTAGTGTTTATTGGTTTTCAGCTAATGGCACAGCAAACAATTACAGGAGTGGTTACCAGTCAGGAAGATGGTAGCTCGATTCCTGGTGTATCTGTGGTTGTCAGGGGAACAACCATTGGGACAATCACGGATCTTGATGGGAATTATTCTCTTACCGTTCCGGAAGATGCTCTGGTGTTGATGTTCACCTTCGTAGGGATGAAAACCGTAGAGGAAACCATTGGGGACAGGAGCACAATCGATGTGGTCCTGGAAGCGGATGTTTTCGGTCTGGATGAAGTGGTTGTAACCGGATATGCTACCCAGATCAGGGAGGCATTGACGGGTGCAGTGGTGACGATTGAGTCGGATGATCTGGCTGAAATGCCGGCGACCAACATTGCTCACACGCTTCAGGGACGGACCGCAGGTGTTAGCATCCTAAATTCCCATGTACCGGGTGGGGATGTTACCGTTCGCATTCGTGGACTGGGAACCATCAACAACAATGACCCGTTGTGGGTGATTGACGGTGTACCGACCAAATGGGGTCTCAACCAGTTGAACCCGAATGAGATCGAATCGGTATCCGTACTGAAGGATGCTGCCTCGCAAGCCATCTATGGTGCACGGGGTGCAAACGGTGTGATCATCATTACCACCAAACGGGGACGAGCCGGGGATCCGAAAGTCAATTTTTCAGCCCGTTTCGGTATGTCCAATGCCACCAACAAGTATGACCTGCTCAACACGCAGGAATACGGTGAATTGTTGTGGCTGGAAGCTGCCAATGACGGTGTTCCTCCAGGTGACATAATCTATGGCTCTGGTGCCACACCCGATATCCCGGACTATATCTATCCGGCAAGGGGAGTGCCCCCTGTGGATTTTAAGTTGGAAGACTACTCCTTTCCTGATAGATTAATCATGGCGGCGAATAAGAAAGGAACCGACTGGTACGATGAAATTTACCGGGCGGGTGGACTACAAGATTACAACCTCACCGTCAGTGGCGGAACGATCAAAAGCAGTTACGCCCTGTCCGCCGGATACATGAAGGAAGAAGGGATTCTGATACACACCGGTTTCGAACGCTACTCACTCCGGTCAAACCTGGATACCAAATTCAGGGATTGGCTGGAAGTTGGCGAATCGCTGGGAGTTACCTACACCAAAGGATATGGTAACCGTGGCGATAACGGCGAAGGTACAGCCATTTCGCAGGCATATCGCATAGAACCAATCATTCCGGTGTATGATATCTCGGGGGTTCACTTTGCCGGTACACAGTCAACAAAAGGTAACGGAGAAAACCCGGTGGCTATGCTGTACCGGGACAAGAATGATTTCGGAAAGGACCTGAGGGCAATCGGTAACATCTATGGCCAGGCCCAGATCATCGAAGGTCTGAAATTCAAAACACTCTTTGGTTTCGACTACCGCCTGGGTAACTGGAAGGATATCTTCATCGCAAACCCCGAATTTGCCGAAGCAAAACCAACCGATATTCTTACTGTTGGCAACAACTACACGATGCAGTGGAACTGGGCCAATACGCTGGCTTACCACCGTACGTTCATGGAGATGCACAACGTGAATGTATTGGTGGGAAGCGAAGCAGTGAGCCTGACCTACCGTTACATGGAAGGTTCAAGGTCAACCTACTTCTCCACGAGTCCTAATTACATGTTCCTGGATGCCGGTGAATCCGACCAGCAAGCTAGCGGATTGGGATCGGACTGGACAACCTTCTCCTATTTCGGACGGTTGAATTACAGTTTTGCAGGCAAATACCTGCTGGAAGCCACACTCCGTCGTGATGGTTCCTCACGGTTCGGTGCAAACGAGCGCTGGGCACTCTTCCCCGCTTTCTCAGCAGGATGGGCCGTTTCACAGGAGAACTTCATGGCAGCCACATCAGGCTGGCTCGACTTCCTGAAAATTCGTGTTGGATGGGGTACATCGGGTAACGATGAGGTGGGAACCTATAACGGTTTCACCACGTTCCGGACCGATCCGGTTAACTCCTACTATTCCATAACGGGAGCTAATACATCGGTTTCTGCCGGTTTCGATTCCAATGCCATCGGGAACCCGGATGCAAAATGGGAAACCACCACGACCACAAACTTCGGACTGGATGCAACCTTTCTGGGCAATTCCTTATCTTTCTCGTTTGATTACTGGATGAGAAACACGAAGGATATGCTGTATGAAATTGCCATACCCGATATTGCAGGTCAGGCTGATGTGCCTTCTGTTAATATCGGGGAGATGAAGAACAACGGTATTGATGCAAACCTGATTTACAAGGGATCTGCTTTCGCCGGTGACTTTACCTATAATGTGGGGCTCAATTTTTCACATTATAAAAACGAGATCGTAAAACTTTCAGGCAACGTGGATGAAGTGATCTTTGGTGATGATTTCCGCCAGATGGTATATACCCGTGCTGAGGTTGGAACGGAATTCCCGGAATTCTATGGATACCAGGTTGAAGGGATCTTCCAGACAGATGCAGAAGCCGATGCCCATCCGCCTGCATTTGGCTCCGACGGCACCTACAACGAAGCAGGCCATTTCAAATTCAAGGATATCAATAATGATGGGGTAATTGATCAAGATGACCGGACTTATATTGGAAGTCCGCACCCCGACTTCACCGCCGGCTTAACGATCGACCTGGGGTATAAAGGCTTTGACATTTCCGCATTCTTCTACTGCAGTTATGGAAACGATATGGTGAACTACGTTTCCCGCTGGATTGACTATACTCAGTTTGTTGGTAACCGTAGCCACGACCGCCTCTACAATTCATGGGGCAGCCCCTACCTGGATAACGACAAGAATGCCAAGCTGGCAAAAGCTGATACCGACCAGGGAAGCCAGGAATCTTCTTCACACTTCGTTCAGGATGCCTCTTTCCTGAGGCTGAAGAGCCTGCAGATTGGTTATAACCTGCCGAACTCTGTCTTAAACCGGTTAGGAATTGGTTCACTGCGAATCTATCTCCAGGGTACCAACCTGTTTACAATAACCGAATACAATGGACTTGATCCGGAAGTGAGGACCAGTGGTATGAGTATGGGGATTGATGCCGGTGCATGGCCAACAGCACGACAGCTCATGGTTGGTGTGAATTTAGGATTTTAACTGTTAACAATATAAAATATATATGCTATGAAAAAAGTAATTGTATTCGCTTTTGTATTTCTGGCCCTGATCTACTCCTGTAGTGAAGACTTCCTGGAAACCGTACCGCTTGGAAGGCTTTCAGAGAATGTTTTCTACACTGAAAAGGGTGTTAATGCATTGTTGATTGGTGCCTATGCCATGCTTGACGGAGCCGGTGCCGGAGGATGGGGTGGAGATTATGCCTGGGCCGGTGCAGTCACCAACTGGGTCTGGGGTTCCGTAGCTTCTGATGATGCATACAAAGGAACCACCGTTAGCGACCAGATTCCCATCAACCCGATCGAAAAGTGGGAGGTTATTACCACAAACGAGTATGTGAATAGCAAATGGGTTGCCAACTACGATGGGATAGGACGTGTGAACGATGTGTTGAAGGTTCTGGCAAAATCTTCAGGAATCAGTGAGGCTAAAGCCACACAGTTCAAAGCCGAGGCGCTGTTCCTGAGAGCCTGGTTCCATTTTGAATTGAGAAGGATCTACCGGGCAATTCCGTACATCACGGAAGACGTCGAGGATCCTACAAAGGTTCCAAATGATGTTGAAGTCTGGCCGATGATCGAGGCAGACATGCAATTTGCGATCGATAACCTGCCGGAACCGGAAGATCAGACCGATGTTGGCCGCCCCACGAAGTATGCCGCAATGGCTGTAATGGCAAGGATCCACCTGATGCAGAATGATTATACCGCTGCAGCACCCTTGCTGGATGCAATCATCAATAGTGGAAAATATTCTCTGATGCCGAATTTCCATGATAACTACAAGATCGAAACGAACAACAATGCAGAATCGATCTTCGAGATCCAGTATTCCGTGAATGATGGCATCAATGAATCATTCAGCGCCGGATATGGCGATTGCCTCAATTTCCCGCAGGGTAATGAGTTGATGACAACCTGCTGTGGTTTCCACCAGCCTTCACAGAGCCTGGTGAATGCTTTCAAGGTGGATGCCAGTGGGCTTCCTTTACTGGATACCTACAACGACACGGACCTGAAAAACGACCAGGGTGTAGGGTCAATTGAAACCTTTGTTCCCTTTACCGATGTGGTTGATCCGCGCCTCGACTGGACTGTCGGCCGGCGTGGTATTCAATACCTCGATTGGGGACCCATGCGGGGCAACGACTGGATCCGGTCCCAGATTAATGGTGGACCTTACCTGCCGATCAAGAACATGTACTATCAGACAGAACAGGGAATCCTCTCCACAACAACCGGCTGGGCTACCGGTGTAAATGCCAACAACTACCGTGCATACCGGTACGCTCACATTTTGCTCTGGAGAGCCGAATGTTATGTTGAGGCAAACGACCTGCCTTCAGCACTTGCTCTGGTTAACCAGGTCCGGACACGTGCACGAACCGGCTCCAGGGTTATGGGTTTGTGCACCACCTATGAATTGCCATCCGGTGGTACATTTGCAGTTGATTACGGACAGGAAGCAGCCAATTACGACTGCCAGGACTATCTGTCATTTCCGGACCAGGCATATGCCAGGAAAGCAGTCCAGATGGAGCTGCGCCTTGAGTTTGGAATGGAAGGACACCGCTTCTTCGACCTGAGACGCTGGGGTATAATTGCGAAAACGTTGCAGGACTTCGCCTTAGCAGATACACGCCTGCGTGGTTTCATGGCCCCTGCACAGTTTACTTCTCCGAAGGATGATTACTGGCCATTGCCTCAGGCTGCCATCGATGAGCAGGGTAGTGATATCCTTACCCAGGATCCGAATTATTAAAAAATCTGATCATTTTCTATAGGAGGGTGCCACACGGCACCCTCTTTTTTTTCTAAACCCGACAGGGTCTTTAAGACCTGTCGGTGTTTTATTTGGCTCCAGAGGAGCAAAACATTGGTAGAAGAATTCGATTACACAAATAACAATCGCTCCGTAGGTGCGTAACTATTTGCACCGGTTTTTTATTCGTCAGACGAACGGCAGTCGTCTGACGAAGCAGGAAAATAAAAATCCCCCCTTTATCCGTCAGACCGGCCGATCGGTCAGACAACCCCCTGCCTGGCCTTTATCCGTCAGACCGGCCAATCGGTCAGACGGGTCTTCCTGCCCTTCATCAGTCATCTCGTACTACGACTGTGGGAAGTATGTGCGTATGGCAGTTCGTGGTACGAGTTAACCCGAAAAATTCAAAGAATTTTTCGCCATTTATGGCTGACGAAAAGTCAAATTCAAGTATGTCAACTGTTTCACTCAACAGTTATCTTCAAAACTGATGAAAATTTCATACCCAAACTTGAGGGTATTGAATTTGACTTTTATCAGGGTTAACCCGCATTATTCATGCAAAAACGCAGTGCATTGCATGAACCGGAGCGAAGCGGAGCTCAACGGAGTTAATGTGTGATGGATAGAGGGAAGCAATGCGGGAACCGAACTCGCCTTGAGCGAGTGAGCTCACCGAAGGTAAACCCCCGTCCGACCATGTCATCCGGGCGGGCCGACAAGAAAATACCCAAATTTGAGGATTGGAATGAACTCAAATTTGTGGTATTGCTTCGTCGGCAGGATTATTTATGAATAATCCGGGTTAAGTCGCTCAGTCATAGTACAAGGGCAAATGTTAACACCCCCATATCTTACTCTTCTCTGACCAGAACCAGTTCGGCTTTATCCGCTTTTACCATGGATTTATAGAATTCTATGAAATCCTCATACCGTTCAGCAGGGAAACAGCCTTTATTCATTTTTCGGGATCGCACATAAATCACTTTATCGGTATCAAGGTGAATTGTTGAACTATACTCGCCGAAATCGCAGGCATAATTAGTATTTTCGGGTTTTGATTCTATTTTGAAATCCAAGGGAAGCTGAAATACTACTGTGTCAACATCGACAAAGGGCATCCTCAAAACCACTTCAGTTTTTCGATTTTTTATTTTTGGTGGAATATAATCCGTACTGTTCATCAGATTCAACGGAACAAATAATCGTTTACCCAGAACGGAAGCATAATTGTTTAATTTTAGTTTCAATTCTTCGGTTGCAACGGGTATCACATCACCATCTACAGTATAACCGAACTCGATGATATCAAAATTTGCAATATCGATATTCCTGTATAGCCATTTCTCCTGTTCTTCATAAGATTCCTCCAACACACCGGAAACGTTATCAAACTGTAGTCCTGTGTAGCATGTTGAAACAGTGGCATTTCCCGACCCATCAGCGGTCAGAAGAACTTCCGCTTTCCGGTGCTGGCAATTATCCTCCTGCCGGTATACTATTGTATGAACAATTTCACCACCCTGATTTGTAATCAATAAAACATCCCGGTCATCCGTAAAATTCCCTATGTATCCGAACGGATTTGTCTGGCTGGTACATTCAAGCCATATCGTATCTCTTTCAAAAGGAACTGTAAGTATCACATGATTGGATTGATTGCAAACGAAATCTGTATTCATGTTAGCAGTATTGCTGCCTGCTTTGACCTTTGTATAAAACGATTTGATACCCACACTTTTTAACAAAGCCATGGTGTAATTGGAGAGCGCCTTACAATCTCCATATCCGGTTTCATTTACATCTGCGGCAGCGAAGGGTTGCCAGCCTCCGATACCCTCCTGGATACTTATGTATCGTGTTCTTGATTGAACAAACTCATATACCTTTTTTGTGATGTCACGTTCACTGCTCAAACCTTCGATTAAATGATCAAGTTCATTTTTTGTTTCCTCCGGGATAATATCTCTTCCCTTTAACAAATTGTTTGTCCAAAGGCCGAATTGCTGCCAGGAACTCATGTTCCCCTCACACCCATCCATTTCAAATTCATCCGGAGCTGTAATCACGGACGGGCATATTTCTGCAAAATAGGGGCTATGGGCTTCGCTTTCCATAGCAGGAATATTTGAAATCTCCCAGGTATATACATTACTGTTCTCAAGGCTTACAATGGTTGGTCCCCTGTCAAGATTTTTCGCCTGAAACCGGAAGCTCATATCCCGGGGTATGATCATTTCAAAGGATGATTTTTCAACCGATACATCGTATCCCGGAACGGGATACCATCTTGAATATGTAAGCAATCCATCAAACTCAATTTCATATTCGTATTCAACCGTGAAGGGATAATCTTTAATCTGGGGTTTATAATATTTTTGCCGGTTATCGCTATACAGGGAGAAACTTGCAAAATCACTATAATCTTTGATATCAGTATTTTTCACCTTTTCAATACGCTCCCCAGACTGATCATAGATGGTTGCCTTAATGTTGGTGATTTTCCTGAACTGGTCATAGAATGGATTGAACTCCACGTATCTATCACCATTTTTATCCAAAACAGTTATTGCGTATTTGAGGGACATTACAGCCCTGGCTTTGGATTTAATTTCGAATGTTTCTGAATATGACCTTACCACGGCAAAGGCATTTTCTTTCAGCTCAGGGTGTATATTATCAACGCTGTAGTCAGGTTCATTGTATAAAGAAGTGCAGGAGAACGGAGATGAGGTTACCCATAACAGAATATAGACTATACTGCTCATTCGGACTTATTTTACAGGTTTATTCACTGATCCTCTTCAGAATGATTTGTTCGGCATGTTTTTCGACCATCTTGTCATAAATCTCTTTTAATGCCTGATATTCCGAAAAAAGGAAGATGTTTTTGTTTATCGAGAAATTATTTTCCAGATGGATCTTATTCTCCTCAACACTGATTTTGTAATTAAAAACCGCAGAATTATCCGGAAGGTTCAGGCTCATTGATTCCGGTATTTCTTCTATCCGGTAATCCTGAGGAATACTAATCGTGAGTACATATTTTTCATGTCTTGGGTAAGAATAGTCTACCGGATATTTACGCTCCTGAAGTTTAAACGGGTTAGCCTCAACCTGTTCGTAGAGTAATGGATTAAAATAAATAAAATCCGATGTTACTCTTGCATTGTCTTCGATAGAAATGTTGTATTCTTCCTTAACCGGATTGTAGATCGTGTCAACATTTGCATGCGAATAATTTTCAATGGTTAATCCATTGTTCGCATTTTCAAGGCTTTCAATATACTTTTCCATACTTTTTTCCGATTCAAGGTTCTTTCTGAACCGGTATGCTGCGTAATCATTTCTGTCAATGACCATTTTTCCGGTCATTTCCCCTTGTGAGTCAAGGATCAGGTCAGCTGTGCAGGTATAATCATATGATTTGTTGGGCTTTAGACTAATCCAATCCGTGCCTTTTTCACAAATCAGACGGCCACTGCCATTCAGACACCTTGCAGGCAGCAGGTCTAACGGGCACAATGGATCCGTTGCATCAAGCAGGTAACTTTCCCCATCAATGGTTACCTGAGCAATTACATAATTAAACTGTGTTTGCATGGGATACCCCGGATTAATAACTCCGTTTGACCGTGTACTCAGAATTACCGGGTTTGCATTTAAACCCGCTTTTCTTAACATGAGCGTCAGGAGGAGGTTTACATCCGCTGCACTTCCATTTTTATCATTAAAGGTACTCCTTAATGAAGCGGTTGCATATTTACCGTTGGAATTATTCCATTTCATATGATTCTGAACAAAATGGTAGACAGCATGCATTCTGTCAAATGGCCGTTCGTAACCTGAATTAATTCTCTCAACCTCATCATTAAGAAAGATACCACCGGATAACTGACCGCCAAAATCTTCATGTTCCAGTAACGACTTATTGATGGATTCCCAGGTTGCCGTATAGTTTCTCATCAAACTATTTGGCATTTGCACAATCGCCAGTTCAAAATCCATGGAAGCTTTGTAGTTTTCTGCCGTTGTAATCATGGGTTCTTCAATGAATGCAGGCATATCCTTCGCAACCATCCTGTATATTTCAGTCCTAAATTCTATATTATTCTGTGAATATTGTGATTGCACCCCCTGCCGATCGTATGTCCTCTCTGTATTGGTTAAAATAATGGTTTCAGTCCCGGTGGTATTTTCATTGACCGCTAATAACTCATACCCTTTCATGAGCTGTTTATAGGCAAAATATTCCGGTATTGTGACATTGTATTCGCTCCAGGCCACAGGAATTGTATATTGGAATTGCCACGTTGGTAACTGGAATAAGTAATCCGATTTAATCGTATAAACGTATTCAATGATTGATCCCTCACGCACGTTGGGCATAGTAAATTTCGTAGCATTGTAGTATTCACTTACCTCCTCTCTGAATTGTGACTTTTTTGTCAACTTCTCCTTTTCAGTCTTCCCATCCACCCGGTTATAAGTGAATCCCTTTATTGCGGTTACCTTCTCCGACAAACTTCCGTGATCATATAACAAAATCTGATGATTGGCCCACTCATAACCACTCTTTTTTAATATTTTAATTCGCCTGTGGCGGGTAAAGTTAATATACCAGCTTCCTTCTCCCTGAACATAATTGAAAGCCACATCTCCATAATCTCCTAACACGACGGCAGAAGCACTGGTATCCTTGTCGTAAACAGTCATGGCTAAATTGTCCTCATCAATTTTTCCAAATTTCATTTCGGATTGCTGACAATTGGATCTGAGAATACCAGCATAAAACAGAAACAAAACCATTAAAAAATAGTTTGAAATTGTTTTCATTTGATATCTATTTTATCATTTGTTAATAGCGTACGGAAAAATCGTTACAAGAAGTCTATTCCTTCCAAACTTTTACCAAAACAGATTAGGTAAAAAAGTAAGGTATAGAAAGGATACTTTTAGTTGTTGTCAGGAATAAAATTAATAAAACCTTTTCAAAAATCCAATCCATTTTCAATTCATTATAAAGTTTGGATTCAGGTTAACCTTGAAACTCAAAATTCTACTGGATTGTGCTCGTGATCTGGATCTGCGGGTATTGCTTATTAAACCTCAACACCCAGGATAAAATCCGTCAGGTTCTGGTTCGGGGTGATGTTTAATTTTTTCCTCAGCCGGTACCGGTGGTTTTCCACTCCCCGTACCGAAATGTGAAGCAAGGGAGCAATCTCCTTTGACGATAAGTTCATCCTCAGGTAGGTGCATAACCTCAGGTCGGAATGGGAAAGCTCCGGATGTTTTTTCAGGAGTTTCTGAATGAACGGTTCATGGGCTTTCTCAAGATGTGCCTCAAAAATCTTCCAATCATCCCCTCCCGACAGGTTCCTGTCAATTTTTCTCAGCAAAGCCTGGTAATACTTATTGGGAAACCGTTCCCCTATGGAGTGTTTTTGCTGTTTCAACACATCCTTCAATTCAAGAAGAAATTCATTTTTCTGGATAATCGACATGGTCGAATTGGCCAATTCCCTGCTTTTATAGGTCAGTTCGGCGCGCAACTTTTCGTTTCTGAGCTTTATGAGCTGGTTCTCCCGGATCTCTCTTCGTTTGCGTTCAACTCGTTTCAATCTTGCGATGGATATATTCCGGAAAAGAATAAACAAAACAATGATAAGGGCAATATAACAGAGAATTGCCACTGTACTTCTGTACCATGGGGGATTCACCCGAACCTGAAGTTCATGAACCTGACTGCTTTCCAACCAGTCATTCGTGGCTTTAGCCATGATGGTAAAATCCCCGACCGGCAACCTGCTCAGTTCAAATATTGGTTTTTCCATTGGCTCTGACCACTGATTATCCAAACCTTCAATAAAATAGTGATAGCTGATATCAGAATTTGAGTATTTCGGGAAGGCGTAATTAAGCTGGAGGTTTGTTCTGCCATAATCCAGTACAAGCTTGCCCTGATTACATGACATGTTCTCGGCAGTACCCTGTTTCCCGCTTACAAATATTCGTGTTAGGGTAAGATTCATTGATTTAATGATCTCCTTTTCATCATCTGCCCTGGTGTCCAATATGGCATACCCGTTCTCAAGAGATAAAAAGGCACGCCTGGAGTCAATGGGAAGTATGTTCTCGAATCCTTCAACCAGCTGATCCCGGAACAGACTGGATGGATACTGCTTGATCAGGTTAACGTGGCTGTTTTTTACCTGAAACAGACCTATTGAGCTGGACGCAACGAACCAGTAATGATGATCCGGTGCCTCAATGATCCGGTGGGCTTTTTGAAAATGTCCCAATGATTCATTCAATGTTGTATAGGGAATGATCGTATCGTACATATCGTCATAGGTGAACAGTGAATCCCCGGTGGTAAAAACGATCCTGTTCTCAACTTTGAAAACATGGATGTTGAAATCCTTCCGGAAAACTGAGTTTATTCCATAGTATTTTGTGTTGATAATGGAGTCCTGGCTATCATTGAGTTGAAGTTTGTAAATCGCCCTGTGCATATGACTTGCCCATAAATTATTCAGATGATCCAGTTCAATGTATCGTATTAAATCAAAAAAGTTTGCCACGGAATGTGAATGCTCCCACTCACCGTTCGTCTTTTTAAACACAACCAGGTCTGAATAACTGCATTGAAACAGGGCCTCGGGATCAAAGGCATTCTGTATGATGGAAAAACCACCCGAGACATCTGAAATTTTTCGGAATTCATCCCCCTTGAACAAAAAGGTACCGGTATTATGGCTGATGAAAAGGTATCCGTCATACACCCGGCAATCCCATACCTGACCCTGTGTTGCGGG
>Ga0315547_1000746_pt1 | contig 29249 bp, 33 predicted proteins | sample SalMarSW160240MG_2_FD_202542 | JGI IMG/M metagenome (GOLD analysis project Ga0315547, IMG submission 202542) | Salt marsh sediment microbial communities from the Plum Island Ecosystem LTER, Massachusetts, United States - Salt Marsh Sediment SW1601-240 ...
CGTTTTTGGCGGCTTCTGAAGCTTCCAAACAGGTCACCTAACGGGCATATTGCCCATGAACTGTTTAAACTTTCTCTGTTTATTTGTTTGGTTATTTGGATTCTAGCTTCTTTTCTAGCTGGTAAATTAGATTAATTTTTCTTTTCTATTTTTTCAAGCCGTGTTCACTTAACAGATTCCATATAGACTCTTCGTAGGAAAATAAAGGTTGCTGAAAAGGGAGACGGTATTCTGAGTTTGTGGACAGAATATGACGAATACAAGACAATTGAGGATGTAGCTGAGGCAATCAAAGTTCCATACGAAGAAGTAAAAAAGTGGAGTCTGCTTTCTCGAAGGTTATCGCCTAAAATTAGGGATGCACAAAGGTCGGAGTCGACCGTTCTTACTAATGCACACACACGAGAATTAATGAAGTATTCCCATTCTGTTCAGGATAAGCTTGCTGATGTGATTATCCGCAAAAAAATCAGTAGCCATGGCTATCATTTAGAGATTCTTCGTAAGTCTACTCATAGGAATATACTTATTAGGAGACTAACCTTAAGTGATTACCTATCTTTTTGTAAATATTTTTTGACAATTATCCACAGATTTTAGCTAAACCGTGTCATTTTTTACTGGAGTTTATTTAAATTATATGTTAGGAACGGGTTTAGCGTGGTCTTTGTTAGACACGAAGGGAGAAAAAATCACGGTTCAACTAGAGAAACTCAAACAGTGAAATGTTACAAGTGTGGAAAAGAAATTGAGATGGGAGAAATTTTTTACTCCAAAGCCAGCCATTCTAGATACGGATGTAAAACAATTGGGTATATCTGTGAGCAATGTTACCAAAGTTTGTTCATCGACATTTAGCAATTTATATTTAATTTTTAATAAAAGAAACAAACTCCAAATAAAAAAAATGTAAAAAATCTGGGTTCGGGAAAATTGAAGTTTTGTCTTCAGGTCATGCTTCAGGTGATGAAATAAAGGGTTCTGTCAAGTTGTCGGTTGCTTGACGTTTTCGGAAGTGCTGTCAAAAATCGGTTGCTGACAAAAAACGGTTGATGAGGGTTACGAAGAATCTTCAGGAAAATAATTGGATGAAAAAAATCGTTTTATGCAAGTTAACGAATAACTTACTTGGGGTGATTGTAAATGTCTCCTAGAAAAAGAGGAGAAAGGGAAAAGGAGGACATTGGAGTTGAATGGAGATGCTATTATTGTAAACAAGTCTTGGGAGTTAGCTCTTTGGGTGAAGGTGCAAAACTTGGAAAATGTCCTAAATGTGGTAGAATGCAAACAGGTAAGGGAATAACGATTATTGATGGAGAAATAACAAATTATCTGAAGGATGCTGAGAGGAAGTTGAAAGACGAAGAACGACTAAGGTCGTCACGTGATTGAGAATTTATCCAATTTCCTTTTCGGCTCTTAATTTTGTAGATTTTACGAAGTCTCTAAGTTTATGCAATAAATTCTTATTGGCTTGGTGCTATAAGAATCATAAAGTGATTCAATATGACGATAGATAACGTAACTAAGAAACAACAAAAAAGAAAGATATCTTCTAATTTGGCTTCTGAATTTTATGTTGCTTCTCTGCTTTTCAGATTGGGCTATGAGGCATCTATCACGCTTGGTAATACCAAAGAAATCGACTTGATGGTTTATGACCCAGAAACAAAGAGAAAAATAACTATAGATGTCAAAGGCTTAAAAAACACAACTAACTGGGTCATGCCTAAAAACCCTTCAGAAAGAGATGACCATTTTTTTGTTTTAATTACCTTCAAAAACAAATTTAGTGACTTGGACGCAATTCCTGAAGTTTACACTATTCCATCTAAAAAAGTAACAAAACTATGGACTAGTTGGGTTGGGAAACCCAAAGTTAAAGCAATACGATATAGCGTTTTGAGGAATCATCCAGAATTTAAAGGTAAAAATGGAATGAAGTTACTATTCCAATGATGAAAAGATTATAGGGTCTTTTTGCTTGCGTTCTGTATCAGCGTTTTCCACTTGTTCTTTCCTTCTATAGTTATTCCACATGCTTCTGAAGGTGTTTTTCCGTTTAATCCTTCGTGTTCTCGTATGTAGTTGTGGTAGATTTGGTAGCCTTTCAGTATTGGCGTGTCTTTTCTTTTGAGTCCTCTCATTGTTTTTTCTCGTTGTCTGATTTCTCCGTTTAACCGTTCCATCTTGTTATTATTCATATCACCTTTCAGTTTGATGTGACGAATGTGCTCAGTTCTTGGTTTACGAAGAGTCCTAAACTCTTTCTTGTATGCATCATTGTATGCGGGGAGACCGTCAGTTATCATTGTCATAGGCTTTTTTCCAGTAACCTTCTTAGACATCTGAAAGATTCGTCTTGCATCATGCTTATGCTTGGATTCCGCTACTTCCTGAGCAATCCAATAACGAGTTTCATCATCCATTATTGCGAAGACATATTTCATTTCGCCTTTGAATTTCATCCAAAGCTCATCTGCTCTCCAAGTGTCAGACACTTTTTGCTTCAGTTTCTCAATGTATTTTTCCATTAATCCGACGTACTTTTTTATCCAATTGTAAACTGTCTGATACGACACTTCCACACCAAGAAGTCTTAGCGATTTCTGAGTGTTCCTCAACGATTCTCCGCTAAAATACAGTTGCATCGCTGTCGTTATCGCTTGTGGATTGTGCTTCATTCTCTCGAAACCTATGTTAACCGTGAAGGTCTTTCCGCAGTTGTAGCAATAGAACCGTTGAATATCTCCACTTTTGTTATGCCTAACCCCATTCTTCTTAAGGTTCTGAGAATGGCAATAGACACACTCTGAAATTATGATCTGCTGAATAATTGTCTCCTTCTCAACTTCTTCTCTCAGTTTGAGACTGAACTCAGTAGCCCATGCATGTTTACATTTCAATCCTCTAAACTTATGATCTGGACATTCACAAACCCATTCACCATCTACCTTAGAAACGGTGTAACTACCATTTCCACTTTGAGAAAGAACCGAATAAGAAGAAGCATTAACTCTTCGTATATGATTCTTGTTATTGTTAACGATTTCTAAGCCTCTTTCTTCACGAAGTTTCTCAAGTTCTTGAATGCTCAACACATTTATCCCCTTCTATACGGTTATACAGTTATACATATATATAAGGTTTACCGTATAGAAGGCAATAAACTTATAAGGCTAAACGTATAAAAAAGGAGTAGAGAGAGGTAACCGAAAATGGGAACCATAAAAACCACAATTAATATTGATGAAGACGTTTGGAAAAAATTCAGCATTATCGTCATACAGGAAAAAGGTTATAGGAAGAAGAATGAAGTAATAACGGATTTAATCAGAGAGTATATTCAAAAAAAGTAGGGGGGATTTCATTGAGTGAGAAAATGTCTTATGAAGAATTTAGAGACAGAATACAAAATGTCCTAAAATCAGAGACTAAAGGGTTAACATGGACAGAAATACGGAAAAGGGCTAACCTTTACCAAAAATTTCCTAACAATAGATGGGTTCATAAACTAGAAGAAGATATTGGGTTAGTCCGAGAAAAAATGAAGGAAAGAACAATCTGGAAGTTGAAGTAAATGGGCATTGACGATAAAGAACATTGCAAAACTTGTTCAAGAGTTCACCATACTTATTGTGACATCTGTAAGACCAAGTTACATAAAGAATTTCCCGATAGCGGGGTGACAATGTTTTGGTTAGAGCCTGTAGTATACATTCCAGCAGTTGATGGCTATGACATCTACGAGCTTCTAATCTGCCCCGACTGTGTGAGAAAATTTACATCGAAAACTCTTCTAGAAAAGATTCAAAATATTGCAGGGTTAACCGAACCTGACCTTAAGAGCTTTCTAACGTCTAAAGAAAACATCAACAAATTGATAAGTGAGTTTCAAGAACTGAGAAAAAAGGTAGGATCAAGTAAATGAAAATAGATATAAGCAAAATAGATGAAGGACGCTTTACAATTCGGGAGGAAATAAACCCAGAATATGTTAAACAGCTTTCTCAAAGTCTATTGGAAGATGGACAATGGAACCCCATAATTGTCCGTCCTAAACGAGATGGAAGATACGAAGTTATCGCTGGACATTACCGATTTCAAGCATCCAAAGAAGCAGGGCTTCAAGAAATTGAGGCAAATGTCCGAGACCTCAGCGATGAAGAAGCGGATGTCTTATCGTTGAAAACTAATATGCTTAGACTTGAGATGTCTGCGAGAGAACAAGGAAAAGTCCTAAGCAAGATGATGGAACGATATGGCTGGAACCAAACTGAACTTTCTAGAAGACTGAACGTAGGAGCTGATTGGATTAGGCGAAGATTGAAAGTAGCTCTAGAATTACATGAGGAAGTGGCAAAAGCCCTTGATGATGGACAAATTAATTTTCAAGTTGCAGCTATAATTGGTGGTATCGCCCTAGGGCGACAACTGGCTTTTCTTAAGATTATCTTGGAGAGAGGCATAACCCAACATGATGAAGCAGGGGCATTGAGAAGACAATTTCTCAATGATTCTGTGTTTACAATTGGTTATCAAGGCAGAGACATTGAGAATTTCATCGATGTGTTAAAAAGAAATGGAATCGAGTTAATTTTGGATGCTCGATTTTCTGCTGAATCCCAATACAAACCAGAGTTTAGCAAAGTCGTTCTAAAGAGAGAGCTTGAGAGAAACCACATAAAGTACGAGCATAGACCTGAGTTTGGGCTTCCTTATTTAATCCAGAATCCGTACAAAGAGGGAGCTTTCGGCTATCAATGTCTCAAACAATGGTACACATGGCATGTCAATGTTGAAACAAAATTTGATGAATTTATTGAACATCTTAAGAAATCAGGTAAAGTTGCCTTAATGTGCATGGAGAGATACGCAAAACCCATGAGAGAACAACGATACGCTTGTCACAGAGACATTCTTGCCGACCTCATACTGGAACACAAATCAAGTGATTCTTTGCTTAGATATGAGAAGCGCGTTGATTTGTAAGAAACGAGGTTTAGGATTTGTCAAAACCAGAACAGATGGTTATTGACGATCTTATTATTTTAGGTCGGGGTTGCCCTGAAGAAATAAGAAATGGTAGAAGAACAATCTGCGTTGCTGGATTTTCACCTAGTCGTGGATTTATTCGCCTTTATCCAACACGGTGGGATTCACCACTAAAACGATGGAGTATTGTTAAGGTTCCTGTGGAAAAACCGATTCGACCAAAATACAATGGAAGACCTGAAAGCTGGAAAATTATTGGTTCTAAGCGAGAGTGGGAACGATTAAGTGACAAGATTGAGGTAATAGGGAAATTCCCCAGAAAAGACCAACCTAATCTTATCAAAAGTCTTGTTGTTAATTGCGTTAGCGACATTTATGAATCTGGAAATTCTCTGGGTATAATTGAACCAACCATACTTGAACATTATTTTGAAGAGCAAGATTTCGTAACTTCTGTTCAAACAAATCTTTTTGGAGAACTACGAGTAAAAATTAAAGAGGAATTTCAATTTGAACCTCGAATAAAATATAAATGCTCTAATTGCCGAGTTGGAAGAGGGTTCCATGATCAGCAATTGGTAGAGTGGGGAGCATACGAATATATGAGAAAATACCCAGACAAAAAGGAACAAATATGGGAAAACTTCGGCTTAGATAATGATGACTATGAGAAGTTCTTTTTAGTGGGTAACATGCACCAATATCCAACAGCATTCTTAATTATCAGTATTCTACGGTTCAAAAAATCAACCACAAAAAAATTGTCTGATTTTAAAGACTTTTAACCCTTTTGAGACCTTTCGTAATAATTTTTTTCAACCAGTTTAAACTGCCAACCGAAAATCTTAACCAACCGAAAACTTTACAGGATATAGAGAAGAAAGGGCTAAGAGGTTATAACTTATGACAAAAAAGACGGAAACAGAGGAGCATTTGTTGAAAGTCACAGTTGATATAAAAGTGCAATTGGAGTCCCTACACTTTCCAACCGACAAGAATGGGATGTTAACATGGACACCATTTCAATGTATAGAAGATTACATTAGTCATAACCTTTTCAAAGAGCATGATGCATCGTATATGACTAATCTTGGTGGAGGGCTTGAATTTGAAGATTGGAGAGTGAAGTTCCCACAAGACCTTATTGTAAAACTGACCGAAATCATGGTCAAAAACATCTGGGAGCATCCTGAAGACAAAAGAGGGAAATCGATGCATGAAAAGTTTAATTCATTAGAAGAAGCGATAACTAAAGTGACCAAAGACACAATTCGTACTTTTGGATAACAAAGCATGGGTGAAAAATTTGGAACTGGAAGTGAAGGAAAACAAGTTTTATGTGTTAACAGTGGGTCAAGGAAAAGAAGAGAAAGTAACGCTTCACAACGAAATGGAATCCCCAATAACCAAGGTAGAGAAATGTCTGAAAAATGGAATAGACCCAAGCGATATTGAGTTAGTGACAGTAGAAATGAAAGGGGAAAAATTCGAGATCAAAAGTGTTTCTTGGAGCGTAATTGCTTTAGGTCTTGTTAGGAAAGAGAACCAATGAACTAATTTTCTAACACCTCAAGAACTTAGTGATTTTGTGACAAAAAAGTTTCCTACAAACACCTTTTTAATCGGCAGGGGGTGAGGAATCGACGCCAAGAGTGTGGCCCAAATGGTCTGAAAAAATCGTGGTTTTAGGAAGGGGGGTTACGCATCCAAGTCGAACTTATAGACGAATATGCTACTGTATTGCTGGGGTTCAAAAGGGAAATGAATGGTTACGCCTGTATCCTGTGGTATTTAAAGGTAAACGAATACAAAATTTTGATGTTATTCAGATTGCAATTCGGGATGATTCCCCTGAAAGTCTCCGTCCCGAAACCAGAAAGACCTTCATACGTCCTACTCCCAAGGTTGTAAGACATATCGCTGACCAGAAAACACGTAGGAAAATCCTTTGTAACAACTTGGATTCTGGAGAATTTCTGCATGACGAATCATGGAGAGGGACGAAAAGTTTGGGACTCATCCAGCCTCTACGTCCTGATTTTGAAGTAGAAAATAAAAGAGTTGTAGTGCGGTACAAATGTAACGCACCACATTGCAGGAGCCATGTAACTGAGGTTATGGACTGGGACTTGATAGACCAGCAAAGCAAAAGAGGACATATTGTCAATCCTAATGAACTTGAGGAGAAGTTTTTGCTTCTAGAGCGACAACATCTTCTTAGAAGAAAGCAATTGTGGTTTGTGATGGGGACTCATAAATTGCACCCAGCCAATTGGCTTCTAATTGATTTTCACATTACAGATCGAGGATAATCTTTATAGTTACTGCAATCATTAAGTTGACAGGGAGGATTGAAACCATTTCATCAGTCAAAATTGAATTGGATTATATTCCTATTGATAAAATTGATGTTAGCGAAAAAGGTAACGTAAGGAAAAGGAAAATATCACAGAATCTAGAGGAACTGAAAACTAGTCTCAAAAATATTGGACTACAACAACTTCCTGTTGCTGTAAAAGAAGGGGATAGGTATAAAATAATTATTGGGCAAAGAAGATTTATTGCAGCTACACAGTTGGGATGGAAGAAAATACCTGTTATTGTCAGAAGCTTTGAAAATATCACGGAAGAAAAGATTGCGTCTTTAAGTGAAAACATACATCGGGTGCAATTGTCTCCAAGAGATATGTCAGAGGCATGTGGTTATCTTATTGAAGAATTAGGTAGCGTAGGTAAGGTTGCTGCGGTTCTAGGTGTAACTCCACAAACGGTTCAGAAGTACTTGGGATACCGAATAGTTCCAGAACCCCTAAAGAAGATGGTTGATGATAAAAGAATAACTTCCTCTGATGCAATAAAAATTTCCGCAAACATCAGAGATGAAAAGAAAGCAATCAGAGTAGCAGAAAGAGTATCAGAACTCCCAAGACCTGCCAAAGAAAGGGTGTTCGATATTGTCAGAGAAACGCCTGAAGAACCTGTTGAAATTATCCTTAAAAAAGCAGAAGAAGCAAGAACACAGACGGATATCGTCATACATTTATCTGAAGAGTATGCGACTGCACTTGTTAAAGCTTCAGACGATTTTAATCTGGAACCAGAAGATGTTGTCAAAGGCTTAGTTGTTGAATGGTTAGAAGAGACGGGTTATGTGTAAGGTTGAGTGTTAGGGAATCAAAAATGGATGAAGAGTCTGCTTTAGCATTGTTATTCGTTAATTTGAAGGGAGCAAAAGAAAAAGATTATCTTGCAACGGCAAAAGCCTGTAGATTCTTAAGACAAAAATATGGTTCATTTCGGAAAGTGGCTGAGAAAGTTGGTGTGTCAAGTGAAATAATACGAGAGTTTGACAGTCTTTTGAATCTACATGAAGAAGTTGTAGAAATGGTTAGAACCAAAGAGATTAGACTGGACACAGGATATCGTCTTTCGACTAGGATAAAAGACAGTAAAAGACAACTTGAAGTTGCCCGAGCTGTTTCAGATATTTCTTCTCATGATGCAAGAGCGGTTATAGAATACGCCAAGTTGAACTCGGGCATGCCTGCAATGGAAGTGAGAGAGAAAGTCATGAGTTCAAAGACCATAACCCAAAGACTTCATGCAATAATACTTTCCCTCTCCGAAGAAGCTTATTTAAATTTAAGAACAAAAGCTTCAAAGTTGAAAAAGAGACCATCGGAACTAGTAAAAGAAATTATTGAGAAATGGTTGGAACAATAAATTTTTCATTCATAGATGAACCGTCAGCGTCATATCAAGCATTCGCTACTACATAGTCGTTTAACATGGATTTTAGGAAGAGGCTCACTATTTTCTAACTTCTCTTGAAGAGACCTAAGCGTCAATTTCATGAGTCGTTGTTTTGGGAAATGTTTTGAGTTTTCTTCAAGTATCATCGCCTTCAAGTAAAGGTCTCTGTGGTTCTCGTAAATCTCCTTCCATCTCGAAAGTGAATTGAATGGACAAAACAAACAACCACTTCTCACAGGTAATGGGAAATCAAAATCTAATGAACCAATTATCTCGATACAATCTTGGCGTGTCAGCTCTTTATCCACTAGTGGAAAAAGGTTGGTTGCATATTTTACTCCACTATCTCGCGTCCTTTTTCGTTCTTCATACGCTATGCCTAGATATTGGTTAACATGTACTTTCAAAGAGCGATAATATGCGTAAATTGGAGTAATTTTGTAGTCTCTTGTGCACCATCTCCAGATTTGTGAGGGGATTACTTTGCGACGCATGCAAGTATCATATAACTCACCGTTTTTAGACCTCACAATTTTAAACGGTATATCGTAACGACTAAGATAAGAGTCAATAAACTTCAGGTGTTCATAAGTTTCAGTAACTTCTCCCCCCGTATCAGCGAAAACAACCTCATCTAGCGGATAGTTGTTTTTCAGTAAATAGAAAAGGAGAGCTGACGAATTGAGACCGCCACCGTAGCTAAGGATAAATTTCTCGTCCTTAGAATCCTTGTCTTGTGCAATCTTTTTTTGCATAACATTATCTCCTGCAATTGTCCTGCTAAATCTAACAACAATCTAGAGATAAAAATCTTTCCTGCAATTGTCCTGCAACAAAATTCAGGCTTGTTCTTTACCAAAAATTCTAAAAACATTTTTGATTACATTATTCATTAAGGGGTAATGTTGAAATGGTGAGTAGATTACCTAGAGTGTATTTTTCTGAAAAGAGGCAAGACCGCAAAGCAATTTTGGTTTTTGATGCAGGGCATGATAAAGGAACCGTGTATATTTATGAATATAAAGAAGCTCGGAAAGTTAGAGAAATAAAAAAAGAAATGAAAGAACAATATCCCTATGAAACCCTTAAAGGCTCTTCGTAGAAATCCTAGCAACCGATTTTTGACAGCCCCTCAGAAAGAGTCAAGCAACCGAAGACTTGACAGAACCAAATAAAGGAAATGATAAAAGAGATCAATCCAGAAAAATTGGTTCCAATTCATACAGAAAAAGCCGATCTATTTTGAAGATATAGTGCAGTTAAATTTTAACCCCCCCCTGACGGACGCGACGGACGGACGGGCGAGATGGTTATCGTCCGTTTGGGGAAGACCATTTTACGGTTTATGGCCTGTATACACGGTTTAGGTACTATACCTTTCCTTTACATGTACCAAAATGTACCAGAAAGGAAAGAGGAAGGAACGGAAGGTACCATATAGAGTACTGATAGTATGTGTATGCTAAATCGTGTATACACTACAAAGTAAGTATGTGTGATCGAAAACGAGTATACACTCAAAAAGAGAGCGAACAAAAATTATCCCTAATGAAAAGAAAATGTGGGAGTAAAAAATTTGAATTTTTATATTGTAACCTAGTAAATTAACTAGAGGAGTATATTTTGGAAGAACTCAAAACGATTGCAGATTTACTCTCTAGGAGAAATGAAATTGATCGTGAATTATCAAGTATAATTAATAGACCCTGCCAAAGAGGACATTTAGGTGAATTTATTGCGTCCAAAATATTCAATATTGGATTGGCATATTCAGCAACGACAAAAGGCAATGATGGAATATTTCTTGATGGACCTTTGAGTGGGAAGACTGTCAACATAAAATTTTATGGAAAACAGGAAGGTATCCTTGACATAGAGTTAGCTAATTTAGCAGATTATTATTTAGTTCTCACTGGACCAAAATCTCCCCCAAAATCCTCTCGAGGTGATTCAAGACCTTTGATCATTTCAAATGTTTACCTTTTTAATATGAGAAAACTTGTGGATTCGTTAAAGAAACGTGGAATAAAAATTGGAATTGCAGCAAGCGTGGCTAAAGCATACTGGTCTGATGCTGAAATATTTCCCAGATCAAAGAATAGTCTGCTAGAATTAGATACCCAACAAATTAAATTACTCAAATTGTTCGGATCGTGAATCTTGACGAAAATTTTCTTGGTTTCTAAGGTGTGGGGGGATTTCATTGGGATTAAAAATAGGACTGAAAGCAGGTAAAAGAGCTAACCCTATACGGGATTTAACTACCAAAGAGCAGGTTCTTCAGGTTTACAGAAATTTTAGTGGGGTATGCTGTGACTACGAATACAAGAAGGGAATAGCAGATAACCGAGAACCCGATGTTAGCGAAGCCTTAGATTATATCAACAAAAAATTCGTTTTCAAAGTTCCAACAGACACGGAAGAAATTTTGGGGTATATTGATGGATGCTATAAACCCTTCAAATGTGAAATTAAACATAATCTGGAAGAACTATACGGGGACAACCTGAAACGATATTTTGTTGACGAAGTGTTAGCTCACATACAAAGGGCAAACTATATTGACAGATCAGAGATAAACAAATTCACAAACAAAATTCCAATAAAGAATGGGCTATTTAACCTACTGACAAGAGAGATAGAACCGTTTGACCCAGAGCAGATTTCCTTAGCAATTGTTCGCAAAAGCAGTTTTAAGCCTAGTTAGACCATCCTTTAGCCCATGAGAAGCGATAAAGACATAGAAGCTGCTGGTTTTCTTATAGGTTATTTCAGCGGGGTGGGTAACACCTTTAATATGGCAAAGTCTAATTTATTGTTCAATTCTTCTCTTTAATACCCAAACAGAAAGATAAAATAAAACAATTGAGTAGAAAATGAGGACAATAACACAAACTGTTGGTTGAACTATATCATATGATCCTGTAATGAAGAACCGAATCAAATCTACAGAATATGTCAAGGGCAACACATATGCTATTGGGTGGAGAAACGATGGTAGAGCGCTCACAGGGATGAAGACACCACAGATGAAAATCATTGGAAAACGGAAGAAGTTTGCCAAGGTCGTTGCATCAAAGATTTCTTTTACAGCCACAGAGATCAAGGTTCCAAACGCTGAAAAAACAAAGACAGAGAGCGCCAACGATGCCAACAAAAAGATTGTGTTTGAAAAAGGGACACCTAAGAAGATAACCGATCCAACCAAAAATACACTTGACATAATAAATCCGAAGATGACACCGCCGATAACTTTTCCAAATAAAATCGCTTGAAGAGATAGTGGCGCAAGTAGTAATCGCTCAAACGTCCTTGTCCTGCGTTCAAAAACAATAACGATTGCTTCTGCCGAAGTGGCGGCAAACAGGATTGACATCGCAATCAACCCAGATGCTAAATCTTTTGCATCTGATGGGTTTCTAAGGATAAATGCAAGCGTTATCACAATAGGAAACATGATCCCCCAACTCACATTAGGTGGTTTGAAATAATACATTTTCAAGTCTTTCAAAGCTATGTATAACAACCCTTTGACTTCTTCCTTAAACATTATTTATCGTTTCCCTTCTTTTTCAACAAGCATGATTTCTTCTTTCAGCCCCGTGATTTCAATAAAGGCTTCTTCCAAATTTTTCGAGTCTGTTCTGGCGATTAAATTTTGTGGGGTGTCAACTGTTTTTAGGGTACCGTTCACTATTATTGCTACACGGTCACAGAGTTGTTCTGCCTCTTCTATGTAATGCGTGGTAAGAAAAATGGTGACACCCAATGCTTTTAGTTCTTTAATCAACGCACGTAGAATCCGTGCAGAGAGCACATCCAAACCAGTTGTAGGCTCATCTAAAAATACTACTTGTGGAGAATGTATGAGCGCTGCAGCAATAATCACCTTCGTTTTCATACCTTTAGAAAGTTTAGCAAATTTTGCCTCTCTTTTAGATTCAAGATCAAATCTTTTCAGCAATTCGTCTATCCGTTTCTTCAAGTTCGACTTAGGTACACCATATAATTGCCCTACGAACTGAAGATTATCAAAAACACTGAGTTCATTATAAAGATTGGAATCCTCAGTGACCACACCGATTGTTTTTTTGATTTTGACAATCTGTGTTCGTATGTCTTTTCCTTGTATTGTTGCTGTTCCCTTAGTTGGTTTTATCAGTCCTGTCAGCATTTTTATTGTTGTGGTTTTTCCAGCCCCATTTGGTCCAAGAAAGCCGAAGATTTCACCACGTTTCACCTTGAAGTTTAAATGATTGACCGCAGGAAAATCTCGGTAGATTTTAGTTAAATCAGATACGTCTATTATGAAATCGCTCCCCATAAATCAAGCTCCATACCAGTCCACTGTTCCATCTGGGAAATTAGATTAATTTTCTGTTCTAATTTTCAGCCTATGGCTGTAATCCAAGCTCCTAATAGCATGAGACTCCGTGTGAAAATAAAGGTTTCTGGAATCATTTCACGAAGAGGCTATCTACTGTCAATCGGTAATCCTTTTTTTCCATTCTTCCTGAAGTTTCAAGGCGAGATTTCCATTTTCCAAGATGAATGCTCCACGATAACCACATTTTCTGCACTGCCACAGTGAGCAGAATTGCGGCATACCTTGCGCCCAAAAGACTTCTGTTGACCCACACTTTGGACAATACTTAAACGGTCGGTTCTTTTTTGCCTCAATTTTGTTTGTCGTCTCATCATTTGGCATACGTTAAGACCGACCTTTTCCTCTTATTTTCTTTCTTACACGTCAATCGATGGCTATACCATTCGTTCGTAACACTTGTTTAATTTTGTTAACTTCTGCTCTAAGAAGTCTGAGTTCACTCATCATGTCCTGCAATGCGGTAGGAGCAATTCTATTTAGATTCGGTGACAAATCAGATGACCTTTTCTTTCCGCGAACAATATCTTCGGGCTTGTAAACTTCACCCACAAAAACCACCTCACAAATAATAAATCAATTTTATAATTAAAAAGGATATGGATAGGACATTTTCTGCACGCATTGAGGGGCTGGTGTGCTGGTCGTAACCCGCCTTATTTTTAGCCAAACACGAACTAACTAAACAGTAATTATTATTCAATGAGAAAACAAGGAAAAGGCTTTACATTTCACACTATAGACTCTGCGCCGATAAACAATTTAACCACAATACAAGAGAACCCACTCATTTACGAAGAGCCTCTATGAACCCTGATTCTGTCCCCTTTCCTTTTCTTTTTTAAGCTTTTTCTCAAACTCCTCAAAGTTAACAGTAATATGGAAAGGCTCCGCATCTCCTCTCCTTTCTTTTTCTTCTCTAAGCTTTTCGCTCCAATACAAAATCTCTTCATATTCAACAGAATAGGGATAAGCATATGTATCTTCAACCGTTAAGGTACCAAGTTTCCGTTTAACAGCCTCGTCAAAGCCGTTCTCCAAATACTTAACCGTTAAGGGAACCTCACCTTTAAGATTCCTAGTCTCTACATTCTTATGCAACACAGTAAAGTTTGGATAGCGATTAAAGAAACTGCATTTTACGTTTGAGAGATCATCTTTTGCGAGTTTGTCCCCTTCAACCTTCACAAGAATCCAAGCCAAATCACCGAAGACACGCCGCAATTCTTTATTTCTATTTAACAGCCCCCGCAACTCCGTAAAAGGTATTCTTCCAATCCTGTGAGCCTCTTTACTTGGAACATATGCGCTCTCCTTCTCGAATCTCCAAACATTCTCCTCTTTAGAGACTGCCTCGATTATTGTTTGCAGCTCTCCAGTCAGCACCTTCAAACTCTTTCCCACCCTCTCGATATAATGCGGTCGCAAAACTAGAATCTGACCTCTCTCGATAACTTGAAGGTTTTTTATTAGATGTTTGAGGTGTTTACGTATGGTTGCGTACGACAATCCTGTACTGGATTTAAGTTCGCCTCGTGTCAGTCCTTCAGGTGCTTTGTCTAAAAAGCTGATTATCTTGGAGTGGTTTTGGTAAAAGGTTCTCAGCTGTTTTTTGTCAATGATGCCTTTTGGTCTGTTTACTTCCAGCTTAATAAACTCCTAACGAGGTTTAAAATATTTATGTTGTGTAAGTCGTTAATACATCTTGTGTAGGAGTTGAGTCATAAATGGACAAACTTACACGATGGAACATTCCTGTAACTCGAGAGCTTGACGCAATCGTAGAAACTGCAGTAAAAACAGGCAGATATACCACCAAAAGCGAACTCGTCAGGACAGGAGTCCGGAGGCTACTCAATGACCGCTGAAACAGTCACAATTCCCCGTGGCGTCATCGAGGACATCATAAAGCAGATCGACAAGGTAATCGAGAGATTACCCAAAGAGTAGCCCCGTCACACTGAACGGAGACAAACAGAACAATGACCACTCAACCCGAAACCTCACAACCAAACAGTAAACATGATAGTATTACAAACGTGCACTTTTCTGAGTATATGGAAATGAGGTGGAAAGACGGAAAGAGACTACCCATAAGCATTAGAATAAATAATAAGCTCTACGAAGAGTTTAAACCAATTTCTAAGGCATTATATGGCTCCACTTGCCGAGCAGTCGAAAATCTGATGGCTGCCGTAGTATTCTCATCAAACCAAAAAGTGCACTTTAGTAATACACAGCAGCCTATCCAGATTGGTCAGATTGTGATTGAGAGGAATTTGCGTCCACGTAGAGCTTTTGAGTATGCAGATAGTGTTGAGGAAACTACAGAGATTAAGGTTAAAAAAACTAAGCATAAGATTGTTTTGAGTGACGTTCCCGATTATTCGAGTTATTCGCTGGAAGAACTTGACCGTTTGCATAGGATGTATAGGAATAGTGGGCAAGTGGGTAAGTCGGCTTTGGTTTTTGTTGAATTAAAGAAGCGTGGTAATGAGGCTTCTTAGATGGTTGAAACCGAAGCTAAACCGTCATCCTACCGTTCAGCGAAGGAGCGCAGAAACGTGCTGTTTCGTGTTTTAGACGGCGTTTTAAGTATAGCTCACAAAAAAATTCACGCCAGCGGCAACAGCGACAGGGCTAAGCAGGGCTGGGCAAGGGTGCTGGTTTCAGCAGTCTCAACTTACGGCGGCTTACTTAAGGACGAGGAGTTGGAGCTTCGGGTGATAGCGTTAGAGGAGAAGCTTAAGGATAGCATATTAATTCCGAAAGGAGACCGCAAGAAGTGAACCGGTTAAGCAGGAAACTACGGGAATTAGAAACTAACGTGGCGCCTCTCCACATCGAAGAAGGCAGCACAAGACTATCGCCTTACTGCATGAGCGACGCTGAACGGGAAATACACGCGGCGGCTGTGCCGATCCTTCAACGTTTGAAAGCTAAAGCAGAACGCGCCTCTGAAATGATAAAACAGAACCCTGGCGCTAACGTAGACGCTTCAGAGCTTCAGCTTAACCCTGAACAGCAAACCATAGTAAACACTTCTAACCGTCTTTTCACAGAGCGCGTTATGGAACTGTTCGACAATGGCGTAGCCCAACACATCCACTTAAACGACCCAATTAACAAGTTCATTTTTTACAGTCGCCTAAACTGGTTCCTAAACGAAATGGGCGAGTGGCTTTTCCTCCGTTGGCAAGAAGACCAAATATACGCTGACCCAGACTTCTTTGACATTTGCCATGGAGAACAAGAGAAACGGTTACAGCCCGTTTATAGTAAATGGCGCCGTTGGCTCAGTGAGGAAAGTTGGCTGAAATACAGCGAAGAGAACTGTAAGATTAAAGACCTTCCAAAGTTGACGGCTGAGGAAATAGCGGAAGACGCAAAAATGGTTGCTTTGGAAAACGCGGCTGAGGAAGCTAACGAAGCCAAGTTTCTGAAAGAGAAATGTCCCGCTTGCCCTGAAAAGTGCAAGTGGTTTCACAGTCACGGAGAGAAATAGAAATGAGCGAGTTTGAAAAAGAAATTCAGATTCCAATGTCGGAGCGCGTGAAACTTGCTGACTTACAGTTTGACGGCTGTAACCCAAATAGGCTTTCGCGGGAAGGCATGGAGCGGCTGAAAGCGTCAATCCGCAAGTGGGGCGACATAGTTCCCATAGTGACAAACAAAGACCTCCTAGTTGCGGATGGAGAACAGAGAGCTACTGCCATGAAAGAGCTTGGAATGACTGAATGTTCAGTTATCAGGCTTCCTGTTGAGGATGTTGACCGCAGACTGTTAAGACAAGTCCTCAACAAGCTGAAAGGTAAACACGTAAAAGACGCAGACCAAGAAGAGTACGCAAAAATAATACAGGCTGGAGAAGACGAAGAACTTAAGCAGCTTCTGCAGGCAATAGGTGAACCTCTCCCAGAACTTCTGCAAAGTCATGAAACAAGAACTGAGATGATACCTGAAACGTTTGAGATCATAATTGAATGTGACGATGAGGAACACCAGAAAAGAATATATGAAAAGTTGAAGGAGCAGGGCTACAAGTGCCGAGTTTTAATTTTGTAAAAAAGTGGACTGCACCAGAAAGCTTCCGAGCAAACAGCGTCATCGGCTCCTTTACGCTACATGATGTTAAACTGGAAAAGCGCTTCAAAGGCGAACTGCCACTAGAGAACATAGACTGGCAGATTGGCGCTATTGTCGGCAGATCAGGAACAGGAAAATCAAGCATAGCAAAACAGCTTTTCCCGATCAACTACATAAAAAACCTAGAATATACACGTGATTCAATTCTGGATGATTTCCCAGAAAACCATAAAACAAGAGAAGTTACAAAGGCATTATGTAGTGTCGGTTTTGCTAGTCCGCCTGATTGGCTGAAAAACTATAGCTGCCTGAGTCAGGGCGAAAAAATGAGAGTTGACATCGCAAGAGCCTTGTGCTTGCCGCAGAAACTTGTTGTCTTTGACGAGTTCACGAGCGTTGTTGACCGAGAAATCGCGAAAATAGCATCCTATGCGATTGCAAAGGCAATTAGAAGAACAGACAAGCAGTTCATTGCAGTAACCTGTCACTATGATATACTTGATTGGTTGGAGCCTGATTGGGTGTTCTGTACGGATGATATGAGTTTTAGTAAAAAAAAAGACGGCGACCAGAACTTAAGCTCGAAGTCCGTAAGTGCGGGCGTAGCCTTTGGCAGATGTTTCGGCAGTATCATTATCTAAGCGGAACATTATCAAGTGGTTCTCGCTGTTACGCTGCAATCCTTCAGGATCGACCTGTAGCATTCATTACGGTCTTAACTGTTAAATTTAGAACACGATATTATCGGGTGTCCCGACTTGTTGTTCTCCCCGACTATCAGGGCGTAGGCATCGGAAAGCGGCTCCTAAACTTTGTTGCAGAACTTTACACTAGCCAAACAAAACTGCCTTTTATGATAGTGACAACAAACCCGCAGCTAGTACGTGGATCGCTCGGCAAAAACTGGGTCGTTAAACGTTACGGTCACGCTTCACGAATGAGAAACACGTCCTTTTCAGGTTCAGCAAAAAGTTTACCTGAAAGCACAAGCAGAAACCGCCTAACCGTTAGCCTCCAATACAATCCAAATATGTGAAATTTTTTTCACTGTGAGAGATCACGAATGTAGCACAAAAAGCTGTAAGCTCTCAGGGAACGATTTCTTTAATTTCTTCAGTATTTTACACACCACCGTCATAAGAAGCACCTGTCCAATCCCTCCATTCAAGAGTCATAGTGTCACTTGTCAATCAAGCGAGGTTTGATTCTAGGAAAGCTGTCTGTCGATTGAACTGGGGACTGCCCGAGAAGCCCAATGTGGAAACGTTACTCCCTATGCTTACAAACATAGCAAGAGATAGACCCGACATAATCTCCTCCAAAGAATTCCGAAAAATACTGATTGACATGGGTTTCGCTCTAGAAAATGTGAGACCAGCAACCTAAATAGACGTGGGTTTCTGGTGTTCCAAAGATAAATGTGTCAATCGAGAGTCATGTCAAATAGAGTATTTACATAATCCTCGTTGATTATTCGTCTATCTTTTATTCTGTCTTTGTATTGAAATAGTATATGGTGTTCTTCTGCGAATTTAGACATTGGAATGTTTAGTTTAGATAGTTCTTTGACTGTTTTCCAGTCTGTCACTGAGATGGTGAAGGCGTCTAGGGTTACTTTGTCATTGTTGAGTTTTGGTTCTATATCGTTTTTTAGATGTTTGTGGAGTGAGAGTTTTTGTTCATCTTTTTCTTGGTCGAATTCTATGTGGGTTAAACCTTTTGGGTCTATGAATAGGATTTTTTGTCGATCTTTGTCTTTAATCCACATTATAAAGTCCGGGTAAAATGAGTGTTCTGCGTAGAAGCCTATGCCTTTGCTTTTTGTTGAGTTACGTAAAAGGTAGATTTTTTTGTCGTTTATTGGATTCTTGTTTAAGAATTCAACTAGGTGGTCTACGAATTTTGCTTCTCCTTCGTTTAAGCCGCTAGGGATTAATGTTATGTCTTTGTTTTCGTTTATCAAAAGTGGTTGGTAGAGGTGTTTTTCGTAGTAGGCGTTTCTGAATTGGATTGGGTTTTTCATTATGTATGTTCTGAGGTCTCCGGAGAGTTTGATTTGTTTTGATGATTTGTAGATTTGTTCTGTTTCGAGGAGTTTTTCGAGGTAGTTGATGACGTTTTTGTTGTGGGTTTGTATTTGGAGCATGTATTTTTGTTCTATGTTGGGGTCGTCTTGTTTGAGTGGAACTAGGTGGATGTTTTCTTTTTCTGATGCATTGCGTTTTCTTCGGTAAAACAGGTCGATGTATTTTTGTAGTAATAGTAGGACTAGTTTTTTGATTTTTTGGATGTCTGCGTATTCTGTTAGTGTTACTTCGGTTTCGTTACATAGTAGAGTGTAGTTGTCGGGGTTTTTTATGAGTTCGATTAGTGTTTCTTTGTTGATTGATAGGTTGTAGTATTCTTTGAGTTTTTTGTATTTTAGGACGTTTAGGTAGATTTCGTTCCAGTCTAGTATTTGGATTTGTTCGGGTTTGATTTTTTGGTCGTAGATGATGGTTTCTTTTTGAGTTAAACCTGGTGTTTGGCTGTCTATTTCTATGCCCATCGGTCTTAGGTCGAGTCTCAGTCGTATTTTATCGCTGATTTCTAGAGGAAAGACTTCTTGGTAGAAATCCCAGTTGTCAGAGATTTTTAGGACTAGTAGGTCGTCTGGGAATGGGTCGATAATTTTTGTCTCTAGTTCAGTGGTATGGGTGGGGATGTCTTCTTTTTCGATGATTTCTTTGAAGGTTAGCATGTAGTTTGCTTTGATTCCGTAGATGTTTAGTGTTTCAAGTAGTGGGAGAGATGATGGGGGGTTGTCTGCTGGACTTGTTCTTTTTAGGCTGTTGTTTTTTCCTTTTAGTCGTACTCCTCTGCCGAAGAGTTGGATGATTTGTGGTCCTTCGCTTTTTCCTATGTTGAGGAGGCACATGTTTGATACTCTCCACGAGTTCCAGCCTTCGATGAATTTTTTTGCTCCAATTAAGATGTTGATGTCTGTTTTTTGGTTGATTATGTCGAAAAGTGATTTTTGGGTTCGGTCTTCATCTATTATGATTTCTTTGTAGTTTTTTTCAACTTCTTTTTTTACTTCATTCTTGAGGCTGTTTGATATGTTTATGACTCCGAAGAATTCAGCTCCTGAGCTTGCTTTCAGTCCGATTTCTCCGTCGCTTTCTCTCAGGTCTACAAAATGTAGTTTTGTGCCTGTTGACTCTTGGTCTACGTTGAAAATTGTTTCAAATATTCCTTTGTAGATTTGTTCTGGGGTTTCGTTTTCTCGTAGGTACGGGAAGTGTCTTTCTGGGTGTTCTCTTTTGAATAAAGGTTCTCCTTGGGGTGTTTTTATTCCGGATTCTCCGTTGAGAATGGCTTCTATTTTTTTGGTTATTGTTTCTTTTTTGGTTGTGAAAAGGTAATTGAAGAAGTCAATTACTGTGATGATGTCTGATCTTGTTGTTTTGCCGGATACCTTTGATCCTATGAATATCCAGAGTGGTTTTTTTATGTTATATTCTGTTGTTTCGGGTGTTTGGTTGTAGATTGCTGTTTGTTCGTAGAAGCTCATGGCGTTTGCTAGTAGGAGAGTTTTTTCGTAGTTTGTGTCAAACTCTTTTTTTAGGTCTATATTGAGGATTTTGTAGTGTTTGCCGTATCCGTCGTTGTGGAAGTATTTGTATGAATAATCAAAGATTATTGATTCAGAGTATTCTTGGAAGTTTTGGTCTTTCTCGTTGTCTATGATCTGACCGAAAGTGGCGCTGTACTCAAAGGTGAATCCGTTTTTTGCGATTTGGTTTTTTATTCTGGTCCATTTTCTGCTTAGTGTTGATGCTTTTCCTTTGTGTCCTTCATCCACAAGTACTAGGTTTTTTGTTGTGAATGAGGTTACGTCGATTGTTACTCCGGTTCCTGTTTTTTCTTCTGTGAGTTTGTGGATGCTTAGGACTTTGATTGTGTCTTTGTCTCCGAAGTAGTATGCTAGTTTTGTTCCGTCGAAGGCTTCGGCGTTTATTCCGCTTTTTGTTATGTCTTCTAGGTGTTGTTTTGTCATGTCGTCATTAGCCGTGATTAGTAGTATGTTGTTGTAGTCGATTTTGTGTTTGCCTTTGTTGTATTTTTGGAATTGCCAAATGTTTATGTGCAGTATGAAGGTTTTTCCTGAGCCAGTAGCCATCCAGTATGCTATTTTGTGGAGGTTTTTTTCGTCATAGAATTTGTATGTGTCGATTTCTTTTCCATAAAAGGTGTTGAGTTCGTTAAGTAACTTGATTGGGTCTTGGAAGTATAGGTCAAGGTATATTTCTGTGAATAAGAGGGCGAGGTATTGGTAATATTTTAGGGTGATTGGGGTGATTCTTTTTTTGTTTAGTTTTTGTAGGTATTCTCTGATGTTGTTGTCGTATTCTCTTAGAGTTACTTCTCTGATTTGTCGTCCGGGGCGAGCCAAAAGATGGTGATACATGTAGCTGTAGCCGTCTGAGTGGTAGCCTTCCTGGATGTCTTTGAAGTCGTTTATTTTTGTTAGGTTGTTTATTCCAAGTTTTTGGGCTATGAATCTTGCGAGGTAAAGATGGTCTTTGAGGTTGAAGCTTTTTGAGAAGCTGGGCACTTTAAGCCCCCATTAGTTCTTTGAATTTCGGTTCTATTGATTCGGCGCCTTTTATGAGGCTGTCCACATTTATGTAAATTGTATCGGGATTGAATTGTGGTATTATTTTTTGTTCGATGAACTGTTTCTCTTTTTCCAGTATGTTTTCGTTATAGTTTCTCCAGATGATGAGCACTTTTGTGCAGGATGGTTCTTCTCCCTTCTCTCCATAAAGGACTATGTATTTTGTTTGTTCGTTTTCGTATTGTCTAATCTTTTTGACTTTGATGCCTAACAGGTAGTTGAAGGTTTCAACGAGATCAACCGGTTCTGTTTTTTCTTCTCTTCCTTGCAGCGTCTTTATTTTGTAATCAAACGGGGTTTTGAATCGGTCTACTGTGAGCCTTGTTGGGCTGTCCTTTGTTTCCACATTTAACACATGCTGCAGGAAATAGTCAGGTAACTTTTGTAAAGTTGTCTGAGCAAAACCTCCCTTATCTGAAAAAAGAATGTTGTTCAAGGTGTCCTCATATTGTTCTAAACAAACATATTTCAGCATATGACTTATCCCTTTTGAAATATTGGGTACCCCTCTTTCCCATTCTTGCGAAAAAATTAGCTTTTTGATGCGTTGTAGCATTATGTTAAAATATTGATCATTTATTTCTACGAGAACATATTTTCTTTTTTCTTCATCCTTCGTATTCATGTTCAGAACTGCATGAGCAGTTGTTCCCGATCCTGCAAAAAAATCCATACAATAATCATTATTATCTGTAGCAAGTTCTAAAAAGAACTCCACTAATTGTGGTGGTTTTGGATATTCAAACACTCTTGCCCCAAATAGATTTTGAATTGTTTTAGTACCTTCAGCTGTTGTCCCAACTTTTTCAAGAATTGTTCCTTTAGCAGAGTAAGTAATTTTTCCCTCTCTTATTTTTTTATAAACCTGCCACATACCATTTTTCAAAACAAAATCGAGGTCGCCTGCTGACAAGAGACTCATCGCTTTTTTCTCCCCCACTCGCCATCTTCCTTCTGACTCATCATCCTTAATTGGAAAGACGAGTTCATTATTATTCAGTGGATTCTTTATTCCGAACCACATTTTTGGTCTATCTTGTCTACGGTCAGCCTGACCCCATTGTCTTAATTGCTCTTGTTTATAACTTCCCTTTTCATCAAAATAGTTACCTTTTTCACATTCCCTTTCTTCTTGACTGAAACTAACACTAGTATTATCTGTGGTAAAAGCAATTACGTATTCATGTTGATAAGAGACAGATTTTATTGTACCTGCCTTCCCTGCTCTCCCTTTCCATATATACTGTCCAACCGGGTCATAACCAAAAAGTCGTTTTCCTAATAGCAATAAATTGGCTATTTCGTTTTCATCTATGCTGATAAAAATTACCCCACTTGGGCTTAACAATTTTTTAGCCAATATTAACCTATTTTCCATTAAACAAATCCAACTTGAGTGTTCAAATGTGTCTTTGTACAAGAATTTACCAGTTTGTCGGTCCAACTCGGTATTATATGGAGGGTCAATATACATGAATTTTATTTTATTTTCAAATTTTTTGCCCAGTAAACTCAAAGCTTGATAATTTTCACTATTTATGCATAGTCCCTCAGTAGATTCATCAATATCATCGACGGCAGAAAGCAGTCTATACTTGAAATTATCGTCAAAAAATTGTGTGTCCACTACAAGGTTTTGATGTGTTTTTAAGTACTCAATACTCAAAGTTTCCTCATTATTTATGGAAAACAGAGTACCCTGAGATGTTTCATTTAACTTGAAGAGTTGCTTCCATTCAAGAACTTGTTTTTTGTTGTTTCTTATTTCGTCATAAAATGTTTCAGGGATTCTGTCAAGGCTAATGCAGTAATTTGTTTTAAGAACAAATTTCTTCTTTTCAAACAGCTTCTTTTGAAAATTTTCTATCTGATCAAGAAAAATAATTATTCTTTCAGAGATTTTCTTTATTGCCACAATTTTCAACTGCATTAACTTGATGTTTTTTGCATCTTTTGATACTGTCTCGTCGAGGTCTAGCACTTCATTTTTTATGTAGAAGTCTAGTTCTCGCCTTAGGAACTCTCCTAAATGTTTGTGTATAAAATAGTCCATGTCGTTTTTTCGATAATATTGGATCAAATGGTGTTTTAGTTCAGGCTTCTCCCCATTATTATGTTTGCTAGATTTTATTTTATTGGTAAAATCAGGAAAGTCATGTAGAGAATCCAGCATGGTTTCATAATCTTTTTCGATTATTGTATCAAACTTTGTGTTCCGCTGAGAACTTTTCCCTATCTCATAAAAATCATAATCCTCTTCTGTTAAAGGTCTGCGCTCAAAAAAGACATCTAACTGATTATTCTCTTCATCAAAACGAACTGGCAACTCTCTGTGAATAACAAAAAAGGAATCTGCACTACCATTATTGTTTTTCTCAGACTCTACATCCACTAATTTGAAGGTGATGTTGTAATTGCCTAAATTAAAGGAGTATTTCCGGTAATCTTCACTGGTTTTTATGTAATACTGGTCTTGGTTCGCCCAATAAAGAGAAACTTCTTCGCCATTGTGAGGAATAACATATTTTTCTCTTCCACCAAACAGTCTCTGAGAAATAAAATCTCCCTTACTATAATACCTAGAAAAGAACTCGTAGACGTGATTGAAAACTTCATTTATCTGAGTTTGAACCCGTTCCTGATCTGCAATAGACTGTTTTAGTTCACTGTAACGCTTGATTTTGGGTGCATCATGAAGACGCCTAACTTCTCCCCTCGCATCAATTGTTCCCTCCCCAAAATCCCTGTTTATTTCTTCTTTAAGTGCATCAAGCTCTGCTTTTTGCTCCTCAAAATTGGCTTTAACCAATTCACTGAATTCAGATTCAGCTTGCTTTACTAAATCTTCTTCAATGAATCTCTCAATTTCTCTTCGTTTGAAATTCAATATCCGATAAATGCCAAAATCCAAGTCAGAACGATCAGACCTAAAAATCTCTTTAAGCTTCAAAATCAAATCAGTTTTAATATCTTCACTCATTTTCTTTGGGTCTCCACCTGCAGATAGGAGCTACATCGCACCGTTCACAACTATTCCCTGAACATGGGTTAAAATCTTTGTCACAAATCCGTCTAACGGTCTCCAATGCTAACTTATGAGTTTCATCTAAAGAACCAGAATCAACCTCAACCGGAACAACTTCAGAATCCCCCAAATATGCAACAGAACCAGCAGTAACATTCCGCTCCATACTCTTCAACCCAAGAGAATACAAACGAACTTGAGTCTCAGCATCTTCATGGCTCCGAATATCTTCGGGATCCTCTTCACGCTTCCGGGACTTGTAGTCTCTCACCTCGAACTCGTCTTCATTACGAAGAATCACATCAACCTTACCCATAACAGTGGCATGAGTGCCCTCCTTCTGAAGAGGATACTCTAACCTGTACTCAACCTCTTCAATTCTAGCCAAATCCTCTTCATGCTTACTCACAAAATCCAAAAGCGCCCTACCAGCGCTTTCCTTGAATCTCTCAAAAAAAGGTCCACTCACAAAAGGCATATGAAACCCAGAATGAATAGCCGTCCCAATGGCACTCCTAGGAGAATAACCCTCCTTAACAAGTTCCCCTGCTACCCTCAAACAATAATGTAAAGCATTACCATAGCCCAAAGCCTGAGTCAATCCAGGCTGATAACCCCAAAGATTCCTCAACAAATACATGTACGGACAAATATTATAATTAATAATCTCTCCCGCTGTAAATGTCTGAATCTCCTCACCCCCCGCATTAGGCTCAACCACAAAATCAGGCAAATCACTCACGCCCAATTCAGTGATCTGACTCCAATCAACATCATCCAGCATCATGCTTCTGCCTACTCGCCTTTTCATCTTCTCAAAACAACTCAACACTAAAGCATCACGAGGTCGAGTAATCGCTACATAAAATAGCCGACGCTCATCCTCTTCACTACCCTCATACCGCTCAGCATTAAACAAACCCCGAGGAATCCTACACCAATTTCTCTCCTGACCAGTTCTTCGCGGCGGAAAACGCGTCCCAGTCAAAGAAAACACAAAAACAACAGGCCACTCAAGACCCTTCGCCTGATGAATAGTCATCACCTGAACGGCATTAACATCCCTAATATCATCGGAAGGCTGCTCCTCATAAGACTTCAAAGCGTGACTGTTCACATACCAACATAAATTCTTCAAACTACTTCGCCATCGCACCGAACCACCACCAATACGATTAGAAGCCTCAAAATCGGTAAGCATAGTATCGAAACGCCCAAGATTCGCCATAACAGCAGCATCATTATTATCTGTAAAATTAAAAGATTTGAAACCAAGAGCAAGAAGAACCTCATGAAACACCTCTGTTAAATTGTGAAATTTTCTCTCGGGTTCTTCACTACTTAAATTCTCTTTTATTGCTCTAAGCTTCGGTTCAGCATCAACAGGAACACCATTCTGACTAGTGTTACTCCAAAAAGCTAAAGCAGAATTAAGAAGATCATCCCCGGCAACTCGCCCCGCCCAACTATACGGATTTTCCATCCAAAAACCATCTTCAGCAAACCACGAAAAAATACGCCCTAATGCCTGTGCCTCATCACGCCTGAAAAGACCAACCTTACCCCCAACAATATAGGGAATTCTTCGTCGATTTAACTCCTCAATTAAAGGTCCAGCACCATAACTAACACTCCTAGTTAACACCCCAAAATCAGAATAACACAAACCCTTTTCATCAATAAGACGCTGAATCTGGTCAGCAATCCAAACAGCCTCGTCAAGATCAGTCTCTAACTCAGCAAAACCTACAAATCCTTCCTCATCACGGGTAGGATCCAAATGCTCAACTCTTAAAACCTCAAAACTGTCAGAAAACCAATTAGCATTATGCACAATTCTCTTTGTACTTCGCCTATTCTTCTGAATACTAACCAATTTGGTGCCCTCAAAAGTTTCAGAAAATAACTCAAAAAACCTCTGATCAGACCCCCTCCACTGGTAAATACTCTGACGAGGATCACCAACAATGAAAATATTATCATTTCCGGCAATTAACCGAATAAACTCGTGCTGAGCCTGATTAATATCCTGAAATTCGTCAACAACCAAATACTTAATTTGACTGAGAGTTTCAGGCTTCTCCTGAAGATGTCTAACAACCTTTGAAATCAACAACGCAAAAGTTAACAACTTATTATCTTCAAGAATATTAAGATACACAGAATAGGGATCAAAAAAGGCAGGGGCTTCCCTAGACAAAACTGCATCTTCTAATAGTTCACTTTGAACCATATTCAAAGTCCGCAGGAAACTCTCCATTCGCTCATGATCTCTTGTTCCAAAAGGTTTAATGTTCAAACCCCAACGAACCCGCATCAGATAAGCTATCTCTTGATTACCATCTAGGACACTGTAGTTTCCATAACCAAAATAATCGTCCAAAATCCGCTTAGCATAAGCATGAATTGTCCCAACAAACATCTCACCAAGCTTAGCCGTAGCCCCCGCACCAGCAATCTGCTCAACACGCTGATAGATACGACTCTTCATACTCTGAGCAGCTTTATCAGTAAAAGTAAAAGCCACAATAGAAGAAGGCTCTACCCCTTCAACTAAAAGCAAATAGGCAATTCGACGAGTAATTGTCTCTGTCTTACCTGCTCCTGCACCAGCAATAACTCGGGTATACTTAGAATCAGACAGAATCGCCTCTACTTGTTTATCAGATAAGCTGAAAGGCTCATTAACAATCTTAGTAATTAACTCAGCATTTTCCAATATTTAGCCCCCAAGTGTATCAAAGACACATACTCATATTCTGATGCACTTAATTTAATTGTGCATGGAAAATCAATATTTTCTGGTAAAACCAATTACGAAAATAGTAAATAGATAAAATAACTCCGTCATCTACACGATCTCAAGTAATATAATTTCCCTCTTTCAAAGAGACCGAATCATTTTTCTTAGACACTAATACCTCTTTCAAAACCAGAACCAGCTTATGTCCAGTTTATAAGACTATCACAGGTTGGAGGATGAAATCCATTAAAACAAGGATTGAAACAACATTTCCGCAATCTATGCAATACTTACGAAGAGTCTCTTGTGTCAGTTTTCCTGCTGCACTATTTTCTTTAGTATATTCCGCAGCTCATCCAGTTCTCTGCGTAGCTGCAGCATCTCCGGACGCTGACCATTCAACTGGCTTTTAAGCTCAATGTTTTCATCTTTAAGCTGCTCGATTTCTCCTGTTAGAGTGATTATAGCTTTAGGTGAAACTGATGGATTTAAATTTAGATAATTCTCATAAGCTTCAGGATATTTTTCTTTGATTGCGTCCTCAATGTTAGTGAGATACACAAAGTCACTCATCGGGATGCTTTTGCCGACACAATACTTGACTTCAAACTCGTTCATTCCGCCTCTGCTTAAGCCCGCCATAGTCCACTTTCTGAGATTGTGAAAGCGTATTCTGCCTATCAGTTTCAGGTTCGCCTTTTTTGCTAGTGTCTGCAATGCGTAGCGGACGCCGTTTCCCGTCAAATCGAAAACGTCTGAGACCCTTTCTTTTGATGTGATTCTTCGACTGTTGGGGTTTCGAGGCTGTTTTGGGGAGTCTTTTGAAGCGTTCAACCATTTTTCGAGCCATTCACGTGCAAGAGGATTAATGATGCCAAGTCGGGGAACTCCAGTTTTTTGTCTGATGTCCCGGAAATAGATGAATTGTTCGTTGTTGGCTTTGGCTCGCTCTAGCAGGTCACGAAGTGTCTTCTTTTTCAGGTCTATGAACCCGTCCAATTCCCATCCAATACTTGTTGCTAAGGCTAATATTGCCTTATCTCGGATGTCTGCAACCTCAAACATTTTCGTCAAGTCCCCATTAGTGAAGATGTGGCTTGTTGTGTCTCCTCTTGGTCGCAGTTTTTGGTTTCTTTTCCAGTAAATGGGCTTTTCATGATGAGCCAAGAAAGATGAGACTGTGCTTAAAACTCCTAGTCTAGTGTTCTCCGCTTCTTGTGTGTTCTCATTTTGGTAGAGTAGACAGAGGGTTCTGGCCTCTTTGGGGGACAGCTTCAGAAGCTCTTCAGGTGTCAGGTTGTGGTAGGATAGAAAGTTTCGGAATCTGTACATGTATGTTTCGCGTGTTGTCTCTTTTCTGACTTCAGCTAGCCACTCGGCGACTAGCTGATTATTGACTAATTCTGCCTCCATTATACGCCCCTAATTATAAACGGTGCGTATACGCTTATAAGAGTTTCTAATTAGAACAGAGCTTTGCTTCCAATTGGTAAATCAGGAGGGTGCAGATTAGGAATCCGCCGCCGAATCCTGTGAAGAGTGCACCTGTTTTGGATGTTACAAAATATTGGTTAGATACTAGAACGTAATCGTTTACTTCAAG
>Ga0315547_1000750_pt1 | contig 29186 bp, 23 predicted proteins | sample SalMarSW160240MG_2_FD_202542 | JGI IMG/M metagenome (GOLD analysis project Ga0315547, IMG submission 202542) | Salt marsh sediment microbial communities from the Plum Island Ecosystem LTER, Massachusetts, United States - Salt Marsh Sediment SW1601-240 ...
GAGACTGTTCAGTAAAGTGTGTCATAAGTTAGAATCAAATAAAATAGTAACTTATGACGATAATGACAAAGAAAGAAAAATCAAAAGAAGAGCTTGAGAAGCTCTTTGAAGAAGCATTAGAGGCTTTAAAGAAGGGCAAGAAACTGGAGGGTGCTGATGGAGCAATTACTCCGTTAATAAAGCGTCTGATAGAATCCAGTCTTGATGGAGAGATGGATGCCCACCTTCAAGAAAGTCGACCTAACAGAAGAAACGGTCACGGTAAAAAGAAAGTAAAGACAAGTTTTGGAGATGTCAACCTTGAAACACCCCGGGATCGTGACAGCAGCTATTCACCTGAGTTAATACCGAAACGACAAAGATCATTAGGCCCCAGCCTAGAGAATAAAATTTTGAGTCTTTATTCTCTAGGCATGAGCTATCGGGATATCTCAGGACATATAATGGAGATGTATGGGATGGAGCTTTCTCCTGCTCAGCTCACATTCATAACCGATAAAGTATGGCCTGAGATTGAAGAGTGGAGAAGCAGGCCCCTGGATGATGTGTATCCATTTATCTGGTTTGATGCTCTGTTTTATAAAGTAAAACAAGATGGTCAGATAAAAAGTATGGCAGCTTATTTAGCTCTGGGGATGAATGTGGAAGGAGAAAAGGATTTGCTTGGTATATATCTGGCAGAGACAGAAAGTGCAAAATTTTGGCTTCAGGTACTCTCAGATCTGCAAATAAGAGGAGTTAAGGATATTTTGATTGCCAGTATTGATAATTTAACTGGATTTGAACAAGCAATAAGATCCATATTCCCTAAAACGGATGTTCAGCTTTGTATCGTCCACCAGATTAGGAACTCAATAAAGTATGTTTCCTGGAAAGATGAGAGGGAAGTTATCAGGGATATGAAATCTATCTACAAGGCAAATGACTATGAAGAAGCAGAAAAAGCACTTGCAAGGTTCGATAACAAATGGAGTAAGCAATACAAAGCTATGGTAACCTCTTGGAAAAGAAACTGGGAAGGATTAACCAGCTTCTACAATTACCCTGAACCGGTAAGAAGAATCATGTATACAACGAACTCTATAGAAGGATTTAATCGCCAGATAAGAAAAGCAACTAAGGCTAAAGGTTCTTTGCCATCTGAAAGAGCACTATATAAGCTACTATATTTAGTATCTATAAATGTCCAAAAAAAGTGGTCCAGACCAAGATCATGGAGTCAGGTATTAAATATATTAGCAACAATGTATCCAGAAAGATTAGGTCTAGAATGAAATGACACACTTAATTGAACATAACCTTCCATTTTGCCCAAATGGCATATTATATATTTGGCAATCATCAGAAGATATATTAAATTAGCACTTTAGATTATCATGATAATTAAAAGTATAAATTTAATCTGACATGTATCAAAGATTACAGAATTTTGCTGAAATCGGTAAAGAAAGCGCGTTTTTATGGGGTCCAAGGCAAACAGGGAAAAGCACTTTACTAAAAATGTTATATCCTGATGCTCCTTATTTTGATTTACTTTTATCTAATGAATACGAAAGATTTTTACGCAATCAATCTTTATTACGTGAGATTCTGGAAGTAATACCGGCTGGTTCGCCTATAATTATTGATGAGATACAAAAGCTTCCTTCCCTGCTCAATGAAATTCAGTGGATGATAGTAAACCGCAACAGGCAATTCATAATGAGTGGATCAAGTCCCCGTAATATTCTCAGGTCAGGAGGTAATCTTCTTGGGGGTAGGGCATTAAGATATGAACTCTATCCTCTTGTTTACAAAGAGATTAATGATTTTGAACTGATAAAGGCTCTAAATAATGGTTTAATACCAAGACATTATCTTTCCAGGAATGCAAAAAAACTAATATCTGCTTATACGGGAAGTTATTTATTGGATGAAATTCTCACGGAAGCCAGGATACGTAATATTCAATCATTTTCCAGGTTCCTGGAAGTGGCTGCTTTTTCAAATGGTGAGATTGTCAATTACTCAAATATTGCTTCTGAATGCGGTGTAAGCGGTCCAACCATTAAGGAATATTTCCAGATTCTTGTAGATACTCTTGTTGGACGTTTTCTACCCTCTTATCAGAAAAGGCCGAAGCGAAGGGTTATACTCTCTCCTAAGTTTTATTATTTTGATATTGGGATATCAAACTACCTTCTAAAGAGAGGTAAAATAGAACAAGGCAGTGAATCATTCGGTCATGCATTTGAACATTTCATTTATCATGAGATATATTCACATTGTAATTATTCTGGCCTCAATTATCCTTTAAGTTATTGGAGAACAGCATCCGGCATTGAAGTAGATTTCATACTTGGGAACCATGAAGTGGCAATTGAAGTAAAATCTACTGATATAGCCCAGGCGAAGCATTTGAGTGGACTTAAGAATTTTAGTGAAGAATATAGTGTTAACAAACTAATACTTGTCTCCAATGACCAATCTCCTAGAAAAGTTGGAAAAGTACTGATTATGCCATGGCAGCATTTCCTGGATCAATTATGGCAAGGAGATATTATTGCCTGATGCTAGTCGGTGTAGTGAAGAAGTGACTAAGAGACTTAGAGACGAAGTGACTGAGAGACGGAGTGAAGAAGTGACTAAGAGACTGAGCAATACCAAGAATCTACTATTAATAATTTCTTAATTACCAACATTATGAAAATAAGATCACATAAGGATTTAGATGTGTATAAACTTGCATTCGAATCAGCAATGAAAATCTTTGAGCTATCAAAATCATTTCCCAAAGAAGAAACATATTCCCTTACTGACCAGATTAGAAAGTCATCAAGATCGGTATGTGCAAATCTTGCTGAAGCTTTCAGGAAAAGGCGATATCCCAAAGCCTTTATTTCAAAACTTTCTGACTCTGAAGGAGAAGCTGCGGAGACTCAAACCTGGCTGGATTTTGCCTTTGAATGTGAATATATCTCAGAAGCTGATAATAAACAGCTCAATGAAACATACGAACATATAATAGGTAAACTCGTCAATATGTCACTTAACCCTGATAAATGGTCCTGGTAAAGCAGACGATAATACTAAACATCTCTTAGTCTCTAAGTCACTTAGTCTCTAAGTCTCAGGATTTACCACTGACCACTTCCAACCCCAGGCATGGATACCACCTTCGTCCCGAGTACTCGGGACTACGGTGGACAGTGCTGGAGACTCGCGCCAGCGAAGTTGCTTTCTCATCTCTCATCGCTTGTCCTGAGCGAGCCCGCAGGGCGAGTCGAAGGGCTCACCTCTCAGCGCCGGAGCTAGTCTGTTTAAAAAAGTGTAATCAGCATCATGCCGAAGGGAGCTGCCTGTTGGCGGCTCTCTTTTTTGAGGAAGAAAGACGGAGAGGATTCGTTTAAGCTTTGGTTAACAAAGTCGGTGGGTGGGATGGGTACTGGTTACTAGTTCCTGGGTACTGGGTTTTCGTGAAATTAAATTTAGAATAGCATACTATCTTATTCTCCTCTGCTTAAAAATGTTAAAGGGAAGGAGTTCGCTTATGAAAATAGTTTATGGTGAGTACGGAACATTCGGGAGTAATATGCAAATGTGTTGTAATAATTTTACAAATATGTGTATATCTGTAAAAGAAAATTTACACATATGCAGAAAAGTTTTTAAAAAGTAACGATCAGAAAAGACTTCAGAGAGAAACAGGAATACTTAACTCAATATTATTTTGATATTATTTCTGATTTTCATTATATTTGCGGAAAAATAGAAATATTATGCTATATCAGGATTTCCGGAATGTGTTTATTGACCTGGTTTGTTTTACTTCAAACCAGGTATATGCATGGTATCCGGGGTTTAATAAAAACAATTTAAGCCGTTGGGTAAAAAAAGAATACCTGATCAAACTCAGAAACGGGTTTTATATGTTCCGAGAACTTTCTGATACACCCAACCTTAATCTCTATGTGGCTAACCGGATTTACCGCCCTTCCTATATCAGTTTGCACACGGCCCTGGCGTTTTACGGACTCATCCCGGAGGCCGTTGTCAGGACAGTAAGCACCAGTACACTTAAAACAGCCTCTTTCACGAATGACCTGGGCAGTTTCTCTTATAAGAAGCTCAGTGAAAAACTGTTTACCGGATTCGATCATATGCCCTTTCTGAAAGAAAAGACAATATTAATGGCAAGTCCTGAAAAAGCACTGCTTGATCTTTTGTATTTATATCCTTTCTACAATGCGGAAAAAGATGTGCTTGATTTACGTCTTGACAGTGATATGCTACATGAAAATATTAATGTAAGCAAGTTGCATGAATTGCTTACTAATTTTGAAAACAAAGCCATGGAGAGGAGAACTAACCTTTTGTTAAAGTGTTATAAATTATGATTCAGCCTGAATTATTGAAAAATTATTTCCCTCCATTACTCTGGGAGAAACCGGATCTTCGTAAATACATGATCAAGGAATACCTGCAATTATTGATACTTGATTACCTTTCTGCCACTCCCTTTATTAAAAAGATAGTGTTTATAGGCGGCACCTCTCTCCGGCTGGTAAAGGGAATAGATCGTTTTTCGGAAGATCTCTACTTCGATTGCAAGGATCTGTCAGATGATGAGTTTATTAAAATGACGGATAATATCATTTTGTTTTTACAGCGCTACGGATTGAGGGTTGAATCAAGGGATAAGCACAGTGATAAATTAAAGGCATTCAGAAGAAATATTTATTTCCCAGGTTTACTTTTTGAGCTTGGTCTTTCCGGATACCGGGAAGAAAGGTTTCTTATAAAAATTGAAAGCCAGGACCAAAATGTTTCTTATGAAAATAAGCTAACCACCATAAAAGGTTGTGGTGTTTACTTTAAATTCACGGTTCCTGTCGATGAAGTCTTGTGTGCCATGAAAATCTCTGCTTTATTATCTAGACAGAAAGGACGGGATTTTTACGATGTAATGTTCCTGATGAACCAAACAAAACCTGATTTCCCGTTTTTGTCGGCTCAATGCGGGATAAGTGATATGCCAGGTCTTAAAGAGGCATTGTGGGATGTACTGAAAAAGGTCGACCTGTCTCATAAAAGCAGGGATTTTGAACATCTGGTTTTTGACAAAAAGAATGTCCGCAGAATTCTGCTCTTTGAAGATTTTGTGAAAAATTTATAAATAGTAGATTCTTGTATTGTTATATCTCTTAGTCTCTAAGGCACTTAGTCTTTAAGTCTCAGGGTTTACCATTGACCTCTTCCAACCCCAGGTATGGATACGAGTCTGGAGACTCGCGCCAGCGAAGCTGCCTTCTCATCTCTCATCTCTTGTCCTGAGCAAGCCCGCAGGGCGAGTCGAAGGGCTCATCGCTCACCGCTGGTGAAAGTCAGCGTATGAACAGGAGCAGGAGCTTTCCTAATCTAACGGGATAATAAAGACATGCCCCAATTCGCGTCTTTGTTTTATAGCGGTTTTGCATGAAGCTGACGGACGGGAAAATATCTCCCAGGAGGAAAATAAATTTCTTCCTGAAAGTGGGTATATTGCGAATGGTTTTTCGGTACATGGTTCCTTTGTTTATTCCTGCCTGGCCTTTTGGATCACGGAGGAACCCGAGGAACATATTGACAACCTTTGTCTTTTGATCATCAGTCAGTTGATTTAAAATATCCTCTCTGACAGGAACCGCCCATATTTGATGCAGGAGGAATAGTTTTTCAAACAGGATTGTTTTTAACCCAAGTTTTTCTGCAAGATCAATAATGCTGGATGAGTTAATATCCACATCAGTTTTCGTTATTATCTGAAGAAGATCAATGTAGAGCCTGAGCTGTGATCCTCCTATTAATTCATGATCGTTAAGGTGTTTAACGAGGTAAAGAAAATGAATATCAGGTACAGGGATAGTAAGCTCCACCGCATCGGTTGAAATGTTAATTGTATCAACGTGGTAGTCGTTGTCAAAAAGACGGAAATGCAGATCTAATGAAATCCCATCTTTATTCAGATCAGGCATATGTTTACCATAATCAACCAGTATCTTATTATATAAGGCTGATTTAAAAGATTTCGGTTTGTATCCTGAATTTACCAGGTGTTTCCAGGACCTCAGGCAATCATTTTTGTCACCAATATATATATCGATATCATTCATTTGCCGGAGGCCAATATTCCCGTAAATAGAAGGTTCAAGAGCCATGCCTTTCAGTATCACCGGGTTAATTCCAATACCGGCAAGGGATTTCTTAAGTTCAATAAATTTATTAACCAGGAAAGTGTTGCGGGCAAGGCTTTTCAGGTACAAACTCTTTAAGGTTGAATGAGCATTTTCGGGTATACGGGGTAACAACCCAAGTTGCTCCAGGTTATGGAAGGTAATTGCAATTATTCCATGTTCATTGGACAGCCATACAAAGTGATCCCAATCGGATATTCCTTTAACAAGACCAGCTATTTTACTTTTCTGCTCATCTTTGAATGATAAGCGGCATAAGTTAAGTAAAAGATCTTCTTCTGGTCTCAGGTTCAGCATTAAACTATCCATTCCTTAAAAGACTTATTAACTTTTTTAATTTTAAGATAAACCAGAGCTTCTTTTTGTTATACCGGTATTTCCACTCCGGGATAAATGTTTTTGGAGCAGGTACCCAGCTCCCTGTTCCTGACTCAACGCGTATTGCCTTTCCGACTATATGCTGAAACTGAACAGGTACATCCGGTTTCAGCAGACTATCTCCACGCGTTATAAAGGACGTATTATTATCTGATTTTAAAATATGAACAATACGATGGAGTATAACTTTTTCATCCTTCCTCCATGCAATTATATCTCCCTGAGCGACTTCGGCCGGGTTATCATAAGCCTCAATATGAACAGTATAACCAGGTTTAATGGTAGGGTACATGCTGTATCCCTTAGCTTCAATCCGGAGTTTCTTTCCTTCTTTCAGGAGATCATTTGCTATATTTAGCATTGAAGTGCGCTTGCCCATATATGATTACTGATCTTTATAATACTATCATTGTTATTCAAAGATACTTATTCTTCCTTTTTTGGATGATTATAAAGTGAAGGATAAATTAATACGCAACTAAGGTATGCAAAGCTTTAGAATAAAAAATAAAGCCCCGCCTTTCCGGCAGGGCTCATATGTATCTTTGCATAAATTTCACATTTCAAATGCATCAATCAAATGGTTTGTCCCCGAACGGGCTCTCGAAAGGATCATCATTCCCTTTCTTGCTGCCGAATGGAGGTGGCGGAGGTTCAATAGGAACTGTTTGCATAACAAGCGAAATTGTATTATCCAGTTTAATTTTAGTCACAACAGGACTAATATATTTCTTCCTAGATATTTTATTTTTTTGAGTGTTCAATTCCAAATGGTTAATTTCTACATTGTGTTAACAAAAATAGTCTTTTATATAAAATAATCAAAATTGGCTTATTTCAGCTATATTATTAAGATTTATATTTTGTAATTGTCTACTAATCGTTTAAAATAGTCTTAGGTTTACAGTTATTTAATAAATACCTTATTTACATATCTCATTTGTCCTGAGTTAATCTGAACAATATAAATTCCACTCTCACCTTGTGCCGGGAATTGCCTTACCTCGTCCTGATGGAATGTGATATCTCCCCAATTTGAAATTAACCTACCGGTCATATCAAATACCTTTATATCTCCCTTTTTACCGTTCCAGACATCAGAAAGGGTTTGTATATTAATCAGGCCCATTGATGTATAAATGTTAAACTGTTGATCGCTGATTATATTTTCATGTATTCCTGTTACGATACTGGAGACAATCAGAATAAACCTATCAGTATATTTTCCTACTTCAGAAGCAAATGAATACGAATTGTTATCCGATAGATCAACTGCGAAGCTCTGGTCTTTATCGAGCAGGTATACATTGTAATTCTCAAGTCCTTCAAGTTCTTTTACTTTAATCATATATTGACCTTCGCTGCTTGCATTTATCACCAGAGGAATGGTGTCCGAATCTTCGGGTAAGGGTATTGTATTTATTGTATATGCGGTTCCTTCAAGTAAAGAATAAATGTATGGAGCATCGTCGGGAGCGAATAATTTGCGGGCATCATAAAGATTGTCAAATGACGATGATGCTTCATTTTTGAATACAATAAGTGTCTGATCGAAATTGTCTGAATTTTCAAGTTGCAGTCTTACTAGCGGAAGTATAGTATTACTTTTATATCTACCATGATCAGTATGTATTCTTGCAGACTCAGGTATTGTTAATGATGCTGATGCATTGGCTTTAATGAAAAATCCCTGCATGGGAGGTATCTCATTACCATCACCGAAATCATCTGGAACAGTAAAACCAGTACCAGGATTATAGGTATATATGGCACCACTTCTCCGGAAATAGATTGAAGATTCAACATTACTCCAGATACTGTTTGCATCAACGACATCATCCCATTCTATACCACAGGTGAATGGATTGCCTATCAGGTTCCATCCCTGATGTGTTGGGTCATCCTCACCAGCACCAGCAGAATTATAATAAAGGCTTATTGATGAAAGATCACCTGTATTAATTGTACCAGGTATAGTAATTGTCTGAGTAGAGGAACCATAATAGTAATATCCTATTCCGGCAGATAAAGTATACCAATCCAAGCTCTCATCAACCCAAGTGTTAGTTGAAGGATTATAATGATAACCAGTGGATGTTACCCATCCATTATCCTCATCATCTGTAATCAGACTTTCATCGTACATAGCTATAGCAGTACCACTTATTTCGAAGTAACTTGAAGCTAATGTACTTACCGGAGGAGAAATATAGTGCCATGCGGGACCAGTAAGATATAGTTGAATATTTTCTGTTCCGTTATCAGAGTATGAATCAACCATCAGAGAAGCCATGCCCTGTGATGTAGAGTTCAGATTAAATGTGCCATTATTAATTAGTTCACCATTAATTGTCAATGTACCGTCTGGCTCTAGAGTTAAACTGGCTGATGGATCAATTTTTAAATATTGTATTACAATGTCCAGGTCACCTATTTCAGGATCATATTCAACATCAGGGATAAATACACAGCTTGTTGAGACAGGAGCTTGATTGGTACTCCAGTTGGCATCAACAGTCCAGACAGAACTTGTACCTCCAGTCCATCTATGTAGCTCCTGTTCGCTCCCCAATCCTATTGTAAAATCTGCATCTTCATCCCATTTACGTACCCTGGTCCAGTCAACAATAAATGTATTCGTTGTTAAAGAAACAGCAGAATATGACATTAAGAAAGGAGATAATGAACCAGTTGGAATATTTGTACCATCATCCTCTCCGTCAGTATCGTCGATTTGAAATGTAACATTTGTTCCGTCAGTGTCACGATAAATACGAAATATATGGTATGCTTGATCGGCTGTTTCTACCATATTCGTAATTGCGTCCTTATTAGTTCCAGTTTGAGTTTTCTTTTGCCAGTATACAGTAGTTGGGCTTTCACCAACAGGATTATCATCCTGGATCCGTATACAATCATCCCAATCGCCTGCCGACAGGCAGTAAATAAAACCAACTTCTCCAATTAAATTGGAAGTACCCTGATTTGGATGTCTTGCCCTTGTTTCCCCAACGTAACCAGTATTGAAGGATGTTGTTCCATGAATTCGAGGATATAACATTGAACCACCAAGCCTTGTTGCAGTCATAGTCAGTAAACCTCCTGCCACTGATGTCATTGTATTATTACCTACATTAAAGTCCCATTTACTTTCTTCAACATTGTTCCCGCTATCGAATCCATCAAAAAAAGCAAAAGTAAAATCTCCGTTTGATGCACTTGTTGCTGATGCATTTCCGTAATAGAGATAAATTGTGGTGGTTGTGCTTGCTGCAATGATAGGTACTTCAACCCAAATAATGGCTGATGTTTCATAATCCCAACTTTCAATCCAGAAATCGATATCATTTATTCCGTCTGATTCAGTGAATCTAATGTCAGCGCCATAATTGTCTTCATCTGGCCAGTTAAACGAATCATCTAATAATACCTCCACCTGATAATCTTCAAGTTCACTTCCAGAGTTAGTAATGGTAACAGGTATGCGGTATGCCCAATCTGTATCGTACCAGTCCTGGGCTACAAGGAATTGTGTCGTAAAAAGTCCGGTTAGCAATACTATTATGGTCCTCAACAATATTGTGGAATATTTGTTTGTTTTTTTCATTTCCGTGGGTTTTCTGTTTCTAAAAAACAAGCTCTTGTGTATCAATTCAGACGTGTTTGAAGTAATATAGGTTGCATCTAGAATTAAGTCATTTACGCATGGATATACCATACCTAATATAAGGTTATTAACAAAAATAAGTTATTTTGGTTAATAATCAAATGTAATTTTGATTAACGCGAATATATATTTGATGAAAAATTACCTCAAACTGCGAGAAAATGCGAAGTTAATGCGAATTTTTAACGCAGATTACGCTGATTTACACAGATTGCGCAGAATATGGTAATGAATGTGAAAGTCATGCAAAAGATAGCCCAGAGCAAACTGATTTTAAACGGTTTATGAATACAATCAATAAAATTATACCCTGTGAAATAGCCAGATTAATGCGGATTTCACAGGGTAGAATGAATGAAATTAGCAGAAAATCAGATATTTAATATTCAAGTCCATAATAATCCATCACTGCATAATAGTCAGTGACATCAACACCAGCTTTGGATAGCTTCAAAAGAATGGCTTTTTCAGCTGAATCTCCTTTAGCTGCAGTGACTGTGTTATCAGTGATCAATAAGAATCTGTACTCTGTTAGTGCATTTGGATCGAAAGCTCCAAAGGTATCATAAGCATAAAGTGTAATTGTATTCAGAGAATAAGCATGAAGAACATATTGACTGTAGGTTGCATCATAATACCAAATAAATGGAAGAACATACCATAAATCATCCAATTGATAGTAACCCAGGACAGTGCCATGATCAATAATATCCTGGTTAACTCCACTTTCCGTGAAGGAATATACATTGGCTGCACGTCCGAGGTAAGTGTCTGCAACCCACGTAATATCTTCATACAATAAACTGACTATAGTTACATTGGCATTGCCGTCCTCTCCGTCAGCACCAGCAGGACCCTGTGGACCAGTAGCACCGGTAGCACCAGTAGCGCCGGTCGGTCCCTGTGGTCCTTCGGGTCCCTGTGGGCCTTCAGGGCCTTCGCAGGCAAAAAGGCCGAAAATGGCAAGCGCTAATAATAGGTTTCCAAGTTTAAAAATTGTTGTTTTCACGGCTAATAAGTTTTAGTTAATAAATTGATTGTATTTCCTTTATCAGTTTCATGATATTTTCAAACAGAATTCTTTTCAAAATTACAGCTTAAGAAACCAATGACTAGTGTTATAGAAAGCGATTAATTCACAAGTTGTTGAAAGTTATGAACGATGAGTGGGTGTTGAATTGTTGAACCGAGCCCCGGGAATCCGGGGCGAGCTCGCGAGCGGCTGGTGATTGTGGCTGGTGGGAGTGAGCAATTGTTTAATTGTTGAATCGGGAAATGTGAATTATCACTAATTAATACGAATTAACGCGAATAAAAGATCAAGTTGTCTAACTACCTGTGCGATTGCTGCTATCCGGCACTAGCCGGATTTGTTGCGAGGGAAGTATGACCGAGTAACATGGGCTTTTATTACAGGCCAACATTTTCTGGAATAAAAGACCGGCAGCACGCCTTCGTTCCGATTGCTCGGGGCTACGGCGCACAAAGCGCTCGACGTAACTCAGGTCAGGGTTATGTTAATAAAAGTCGTTTGAAAAAATGTGATTAGTAACAAAAAGACGTATGAAAAATTGTATATTTGTACAAAAATACGGACATGAAGCGATCGAAATATGCTCAATTACTTAAATGGAAGGAATCAGAAACAAAAAAGCCTTTACTGATAAGAGGTGCACGGCAAGTTGGTAAAACCTGGCTTATGCAGGAATTTGCGAAGAATGAATATGATCAGATGGTATATGTGAATTTTGAGAGGGATAAAAGATTGAAAAGTTTGTTTACAGATGATTTTGATGTAGACAGAATTATTGTTGCACTGAATGCTGAGTCAGGTCTCACTATTAATCCTGACAACACCTTATTGATATTTGATGAAATCCAGAGTGTCCCTGAAGCTTTAAGCAGCCTGAAATATTTTGAAGAAGATTTTAACAGATATCATATTGTTGCTGCTGGTTCCCTTCTTGGGATGGCTAATCATTCAGATATTTCATTTCCTGTTGGCAAGGTAGACTTTCTGGATCTGTATCCCCTTAATTTTCATGAATTCCTGGATGCTATCGATGAAAAAGGTCTGATTGAGATGTTACAAAGTTGTGACTGGAAGTTAATAAAAGCATACAGAACAAGATATATTGAAAAACTCAGACAATATTATTATGTAGGAGGCATGCCAGAAGCTGTTTTACAGTTTTCACGTAATAAAGATTTTCAGGAAGTACGAAATATACAGAGTAGAATACTCGATGCATATGAGCTTGATTTTTCAAAACATCCACTGGCAGGTGTCGCCCCCAGAATAAGAATGCTGTGGAACTCAATACCATCACAGCTGGCAAAGGGAAACAGGAAATTTATTTATGGGTTGGTCAGGAAAGGTTCGCGGGCAAAAGATTATGAAACAGCTATTTCATGGTTAACAGATTGTGGGCATGTACATAAAGTATGTCGTGTGTCGAAGCCATCATTCCCGTTGAAGGCTTATGAAGACAGAAGCAATTTTAAATTATTTATGGCTGATATAGGACTTTTATCGGCTATGACATCTATTGATGCAGGAACATTGCTTAATAGCAACGAAGTATTCACCGAATTCAAGGGAGCTTTAACAGAGCAGTATGTCTTGCAACAGCTTTGCAGTATAGATGATCTGGTTATTAACTACTGGTCAGCAGATCGCTCATCAGCAGAAGTTGATTTCCTTATACAGGTACATGGTAAAGTTATTCCGATTGAAGTCAAAGCAGAGGAAAACCTCCAGTCTAAAAGTCTCAGAGTCTATTCTGAAAAATTCAGTCCCGCAATATCGGTCCGTACTTCAATGTCAGATTACCGCAGACAAGACTGGCTTATGAATGTCCCTTTGTATAGCATTTATATGCTTATTGATATTCTTTCAAAAGAATTCCAATGACTTATCTTGCTGGCCGCCTCCATCCTGAGGAGTCGGGGCTGAGGCGCTCGAAGTGCGGAGATGCCTGGAACCACCCCGCCCTTGATCCTCGCAATATTGATGTATGAATAATAAATCAGCCCGACTTCGCTGATCCCTGATCTGCTTCGACGGGCTCAGCACAAGAAGTCAGGGATTACAGCTTCGTCGGGCGGAGGAGGGGAAAGTATTGTTTTCAATCTCATCGCACACCGCTCACCGCTTATCGCTTTCTTAAGATTGCAGATTGCTAGTCCGTTTCATCAGGTGACATATCTTCTTGTATGAGTTGGAGGAGTTTATCGATTGCTTCGTCTTCGGGGACGTTTTTGAAGACTGCATCTTTGCCTTTATAGATATGTACCTTACCATTGGCGCCGCCGATATAGCCATAGTCGGCATCGGCCATCTCGCCGGGTCCGTTGACGATACAGCCCATGATGGCAATCTTTAAACCTTTGAGATGTGAGGTGGCTTTCTTAACCTTTTTCACAGCAGCAGCAAGATTAAATTTAGTACGGCCGCAGGTAGGACAAGAGATGTAATCGTTGCGGGTGATCTTTATCCGTGCTGCTTGCAGGATGCCGTCTTTGATGGATTGGATTTTTTCTGCAGGGAGGTTTATTCCGTTGTCGATTTCAAGGTCTGTTGCTTTTCTTTCTATGAGTTCTACGGAAGAATCTACTGAAGCTTTTATTGTTAGTTCTTCGGGATCTTTGATATCATATTTCAGGAAGAGAGTGTTTTTAACCTTTCTTTTTACATCCCCCTTACCCCCTTCAAAGGGGGATCTTGGGACATCCCCCTGATCCCGTTGGCTTCGCCGAGCTCCGCTTCGCTCCGGTTCAAAGGGGGATATTGGGACATTCCCCTGTCCCGCTGCGCGGGACTTTCCCCGTTGAATCCCTGCGGTTGTCGAGCTCATCCCTTCACTTCGTTCGGGCTTCGGTTGAAAGGGGGAGCTATAGGTAACAATCTTACGGGCTACTGGGATTTCGTTTTCCGGGGGTTCGGAGAGGGATACCCTGATGGTGTCACCTATTCCCTGCCTGAGCAAGGCGCCTATGCCAAGGGCTGAGCGTATCCTGCCATCTTCTCCTTCGCCTGCCTCCGTAACACCCAGGTGCAAGGGGTATGCATATCCTTCCTTCTGCATCATCTCAACAAGCATCTTTGTTGCTTCGATCATTATAAGGCTGTTCGATGATTTCATCGATAATACAAGCTTATGAAAATTCTCGGCTGCCATAATCCTTATAAATTCCATGGCCGATACAGCCATTCCTTTTGGTGTATTGCCGTAGCGGGTCATGATGCGGTCGGACAGTGAGCCGTGGTTTACGCCTATTCGTATGGTTGTACCGTTGGCAAGGCATTTATTTATCAGTGGGAGCAGTCGAGTATGTATCCTTTCCAGCTCCTCCGCATATTCCTTATCCGACAGCACTACGCTTTTAAATGAGGCTCTTCTATCTGCATAGTTACCCGGGTTGATCCTTACCTTGGCCACTATTCCGGCGGCAAATTCGGCGACCTTTGGATTGAAATGCACATCAGCAATAAGGGGAGTGTCGAATCCTGCTTTCCACACTTCCTTTTTGATTATTGCCAGTGCTTCTGCTTCCTTCTCACCCTGTGTGGTCAGTCGCACCATATCGCCCCCGGCCTCGATAATACGTATCACCTGTGCCACGCTGGCTTCCACATCCAGGGTGTCGGTGTTAGTCATCGACTGCAACCTTATAGGGGCATCGCCGCCCAGGGTCAGGCTGCCGATATTTATCTGGTTCGATCTGTACATTACCTAGGTTGTTAAACTCCTGAAGACCTCTTCGAGGCTCTGCTCCTTCAGTTGCATAGACAATACCGTAAGTCCGTTGTCCACTGCAAAACGGAAAATGGCAGGCCGGATGTCATCATAATGAGCGGCTTCTACCAGGTAGGTCTTCCCTTCCAGCCACCTGGCATCCATTACACCCTTGATATGCCTGAGCATCTCCACCTCGATATCAACATCAAATTCTACCATTATAGTATTGGTCTTTTTTTCTATCCTTGAATAAATATCTCTCTTGCTGTCATCAGCTTTTATCATGCCCTTATCGATTATTATTATTCGGCCGCATATAGCTTCCACCTCCTGCATAATATGCGTTGACAACAGCACCGTTTTTTCCTTTCCCGCTTCGGATATCAGGTTTCTTATTTCCACAATCTGGTTTGGGTCGAGTCCGCTTGTAGGCTCATCCAGTATGAGAACCTCCGGGTCATGGATCAGAGCCTGTGCGAGCCCGACCCGCTGGCGGTATCCCTTTGACAGGGCTCCTATCTTTTTGTGCTGTTCGTCAGTGAGGCCCGTTTGTTCGATAATAGCTTCTATTTTATTTTTCGTGTCTTTCCCGAGCTTATAGATAGACGCTATATACTGAAGGTATTCCCTAACATACATCTCATGGTAAAGAGGGTTATTTTCCGGCAGGTATCCTATTTTTTTTCTTACCTCTATTGAGTTTTCCTCCACATCTATATCATTGACATATACCTTACCATCCGTGGCAGTAATATACCCAGTGATTATTTTCATCAATGTTGATTTACCTGCCCCATTGGGGCCGAGAAATCCCACTATCTCACCCGTATTAACCTGGAAGGTTACGTTGTCGAGGGCTTTCTGGGAGGCGTAGAGCTTGGTTATGTTTTCAACTTTTATAGACATGATGTTATTTGTAGCAAATGTAGTTAATACTGTTGAATTGTTGAATCGTTAATTTGTTGAATCGGGTTGTTGAATTGTTTGTTGTTGATATGTTTGAGGGTTTTATTAATCTTCCGATTTAACGCTTTAACATTTCAACGATTAAACATTTATTTTATTTTTTCTCTGTAATTGTCTATTTTGAATATTATTAATCTCGCTGTAAAAATTAAACGTTATGAAGCACAAATTTTCATTTGAGAAGCTTGACGTATGGAAGCAAGCTAAGGATCTTGCTGTTGATATCTACAAACTAACCGAAGATTTTCCGGATAAGGAAAAGTTTGGTTTACAAAGTCAAATCAGAAGGGCAGTTGTCTCTGTATCTTCAAATATTGCCGAAGGTAGTTCGAGGTTTTCTTCCAGGTCTAAAAGTAATTTTTACCAGATTGCCTTTTCCAGCCTGATGGAAATGTATAGTCAACTTCATATTGCACAGGATTTGAACTATGTCAGGCTGGATGAGAGGATAGTTACAGGGATAATGGCTGTGTCCAATTTGTTGAATAGCCTGCATAAGAGTGTGCAGAGGCGTGAGATAAGTTGAATTGTTGAATTGTGTAATTGTTGAAATGGGTTGTTGAATTGTTTAAAGTCCCATTAATTGCCCGATTCAACGATTTAACAGATCAACGATTCAACATTTTTTTAAAAACATGCTGTAAAACATATTCAAAAAGTGGAATCTGATCTCATTCTGTACGAAATTTATATAGCAATGTCTGAAATGTCGAATCTAGCCTGAGTCAAATGGTATCATCTGTTTTTTGCATATTACACTCTATTTTTAAGGTATTGTATTTTAAAGGTATACGCTTTCGGGCGTATTTTTCCCCTTTCAACCAGCCGATGGATGTGGAAGAACCATCGCTATTAACGGCACCGGGCATGCCACCCGCCCGGTTGCCGTTATTTTCAGGAAAAAATTATTGCTGTAAACATATTTAATAACCAAAAAACTCGCTGCTATGAAAAAACAAATTGTTCTTATTTCAATTTTAATGGGACTCTTATTGACCTTTTCCTGTGAGAAGAATGAATTGGTAGAAAATTCAAAAACATTTCAAAATGATTTGTTGCATCAATTTACTTCTTCTGAGGATTTTGATGAACTATTCAGGCAAAACATATTTTTTAGTGATATCGGGGATATTGACTTTGAGAAATCAATTGTAGAAACTATCATAGTTGGTAACGAGGAGCATTACATTCTAAATGTTGCTATTAGTAAAAGGAATAAAATAACAGGTCAAATTATTGGCATAAAATTACTTGGGAAATCAAAGAAACTCGCTACTGGGCATTCTTATGTTATGGCTTTTAGAGATTTTAGAGAGTTCAATTTTGAAACAAGGTCAGGTATAGTCCTTGACTATGATCTTAATTTTGATGGATATAATTGTGGCTATATGATAGTTGAAGACAATTGTATTCAAGACATTAACTCTTCACAGATGCCTTATCATATTCAGACAAAATATTCATTTAAAAAAGCCTCAGATTATAAATCTGCTCATCCTTGTGATTACAGTGGAGATGGAGATATAGCTTTTGGAGAATGTTATAGCTGTCTAAAGGCCGCTATTGATAGTCATGGTGATACTGAATTTTTATGTGATGCATTGAATATATTAGGCATTTGTAATTTTGCTGTTGCTGTAAGTTGCATAATTATTTCATCAACAAGATAAATTATGGAACCTATTTCTATTTTATTATCGGTATTAATTTTAATAAGCATTATCCTTTATGTTTTTGCGATCTACGACATCATTAAGCACAGAAGTGATTTTGAAAGGAAGATCAATCAAGGGATATGGCTAATGGTCATAGTGTTTCTACCGATTATTGGATCAGTTACTTATCTGTCTTTTAGACATTCTATTAGATAGAATAAAGAAACTGCATTTCTCTCGTGCTGTAAGCCCTTTGGGGTGGCTCTGGTCCCCGTAAAAGGTGAGTGGGGCTGCCCCATTTAAAAGATGAGTTATGAATTATGAGAGGCGAAATTGATGCAAATAAATGCGAACCGTTTATGCGAAGATGATGCGAATGATGCGGATGGTGCTGATGATTATATGAATCTACTTCTGCTGTCAGATGTTCATTGATTATCATGATGTAGGTACAGTGAGTGTCTCGCTGCTGCAGGTCGTAAGGCTCCTTTGTTCAAGGTAGAGGACAGGGGGCCTTACTTTTAATCATGCGAACTGTAACACAGATTTCACAGATTAACGCAGATTGCGCTGATTACGCAAAAGGTTGTTCAAAACAATTGATAAAATGTAACAGTATAATGAGAAGATTAACGCTTAAGTTGATGATGTTGGTGGCTTAACTGAATTCCTGTAAAATCCGGACTCTCATGAATGATTCAATATCTTTCGAGCCAATGTTGTACTTTGGTTCAAATAGTTCAAAATTTTCTTCCTTCCTGAAAAGAACGCCATCAGACAGGGTGCCAAGGATCATCTTTGATTTCATCCTATGACGTGAATACTTACCACAACTAGAAACAAGATCTTTTAATGAAATTCCTTCCATAAGTATAGAGTAAACATCATAATAATCGCGGTATAAATATCTCCTTGACATTACTTCAAGCTTCATACAGCCAAGCGATTTAATACTTGCCAGGCGAATTTTATTATATTTTTTTTCTGTACGGATCTCACTACTTGCAGTAATTTTATTTGAATAAAAGGATATTTTAGTCTCATTGAGATAAAAATTCACCTGGTAAAGATCAAGAATATCAGTTTTTACTTCACCATATTTCCTCAGAGCATTTTCAATCTGAGGCCAGTTTATTTCCTTATTAATTATTTTAGGATCATCCTGCCATTTACAAAAATCAAGATCTTCACTTAATCTGTGATTTATTTGCATGCCCAGAGCTGTACCACCAATCAACATGTATTCTTTCAAAAGATCAAGATCTTTGATGTAATTAAATACTTTTTCAGTATTCCGGGCTAAACCTTTCATGGCATAAGCATATTTTCAAGGTGCTTATTGATTTTCCTGTTAAGGTAATTCTCAGGATCCTTTATTCCAAAAAAAAGATAGGCCAGAAGGATATTCAATGAATGATATTGTCCATCAAGTCTTACAAGAGTATTACTCCATATATCCTTGATTTTCTTTTTAGGAAAGAGAATAAATAGTTTTTTAATATCTTCAATATCCAAATGTATAAGTGTTTTTTCAATAATTATCTCATCAGGGATCTCATCTGGTTTCGGTTTACAGTATGACCAGAATGCATGATTCTCAAATAAACCAAGGATAAGTTCTTTCCTTATATATTCTTTGCTTTCAGGCACTTATTGTGAGTTTTATATATAGAACAAAGATAGATAATAGTCGTTGAAAAAAAAAGTCTGGTATTGGCCGGAATAATTATACCCGGCGGGAGCAGGGGTAATTTGCTCGCGGTGCTCGCTTAACGGGTTTTCAATATACTAACTGGTACATCAATAGATGCACCGGACAAAGGTCCTTAAGCCTGGCCTGAGCCAGCTGAAGGGATACGTACAGAGTGAAGCGAAATAAGCATCAAAGTGCGGCCAAAGTCTCCTGAGTATACCTGTAGTGCGCACGATTCAGTATAATTTTTCGAAAACCTGCTGTAAAACATATTCAAAAAGTGGAATCTGATTTCATTCTGTACGAAATTTATATAGCAATCAATACCTGGAATTAAGAATCTAGTCTGAAACAAATGGTAACATCTGTTTTGCGCATATTACACCCTTTTCTTAAGTTATTATTTTATAGGGTCATTCGTCTTCGGACGTACTGTCTCCCTTTCAATCAGCCGATGGATACGGAAGAACCATCGCTACTAACGGCACCGGGCAAGCCACCCGCCCGGTTGCCGTTATTTTTAGAGAAAAATTATTGCTGTAAACATATTTAATAACCAAAAAACTCGCTGCTATGAAAAATTTTAAAAAGTTTAACAGGATTATTGTCTGTCTGATGCATGTATACAATTATTTGATCCCCAAGGGATCAGATTGAAGTTCATTGAAAATATATGAGTTATTATGCGACCCCTCTGGGGTCGGGTAATGTTTAACTTGAAGCTTTATACAAATATTTGACCCCTAACGGGGTCGGCAGGTGGTCTAAGAAGTGCTGATATACAAATATTTGACCCCTAACGGGGTCGGAATAAAATTTTTTGAAGGATCTGTATAAATAGATAATCCCTGCGAGATCGGAATAGAGTTCACTGAAAGTATATAGTATAAATCCTGGGTTGCTATGAAGGATAAACCAATGACACCGTAGGTGTCACATAATTGTAGAAAAAACAAACCAAACAAACCCTACGACCGCAGCGCGGTCGAATAATGAAATATGGCTAACACATACACAAAATTATATATTCATCTGGTATTCGCTGTGTGGGGCAGATACCACCTTATTAGTGAAAAGCATGAAGAGGAGATATATAAATATATATCCGGGATAATCAGCAATAAGGGTAACAAAGTAATGATTGTAAACGGGATGCCTGATCATGTACATATACTGATGGGTTTGCATCCTTCTGTTTCAATTTCCAACCTGGCAATGGAAGTTAAAAAGTCAACAAGTCGCTTTATTAATAAAAACAGGTTGACAAGGTTAAAGTTTGATTGGCAGGATGGTTATGGAGCGTTTTCTTACAGCAGGGCTGGTGTTGAGAATGTGTATAACTATATAGCAGACCAGAAGGAGCATCATAGAAAGAAATCTTTCAGAGAGGAGTACCTAGGGTTATTGAAAGCTTTTAATGTTGATTATAATGAAAAGTACCTGTTCAGGTTTGAGGAATAGAAGATATATGAGTTATTATGCGACCCCTCTGGGGTCGGGCAATGTTTAACTTGAAGCTTTATACAAGTATATGACCCCTAACGGGGTCGGGAGGGCGGTCTTAGAAGTGCTGATATACAAATATTTGACCCTTACAGGGTCAGGAGATGATAAATGGATTCAAGATTTTTAAAGATGCTGCATTTCTCTCGTGCTGTAAGCCCCTTGGGGTGGCTTTGCTCTCCATAAAAGGTGAGTGGGGCTGCCCCATTTGAAAGATGAATTATGAAGATGAGATACGAGAGGGGACGACGAACGATGAAAGACAAAAGAGGCTAAGGCTAAGGGAATTTAAACAGATTGCACTGATGATTATTTGAATCTACAATATCTGTTAGATGTTCATTGATTATCATGATGTAGGTACAGTGAGTGTCTCGCTGCTACAGGTCGTAAGGCTCCTCTGTTCAAGGTAAGGGACAGGGGGCCTTACTTTTAAGTATGCGAAAGGGGACGACGAACGACGAACGACAAAAGGGGGGGACATCCCCCTAGTCCCGATAAATCGGGCCGTTCCCCGTTGGCTTCGCCGAGCTCATCCCGAATACTCGGGATTCGGTTCGAAGGGGGATCAGAGTTCCCAGATGGCGCCGTCTTTGGTGTCTTTGATGGTGATGCCGAGGTCTGTCAGGCGTTTGCGGATGCGGTCGGCGGCTTCAAAGTCATTATTTAACTTGGCCTGCTGACGAAGCTCAAGAAGGGTGTCGATGAGCTGGCCGGTGAGCTTTGTGTCGTAGCCTGCCTGCCCGGGCTTTCTTAAACCAAGGATATCAAAGCCCATCACGTTATAAAGCTTCTTCAGTTTATCGAGATCATCTCCGGTAATCTTTTCCTTGCCGTCAGCTATAGAATTAATCAATCGCACACCGTCAAAAAGATGTGAAATCATGATAGGTGTGTTAAGATCATCATTCATGGCTTCATAGCATTTGCCTGACAGATCATTAACATCAATGGTTGATTTTCCTGAGACTGTTAATGTATCAAGCTTATCAATGGCCTCCATAAGCCGCTTAAAACCTTTCTCCGCTGCCTGCAGTGCCTCATTGGAAAAATCGAGCGTGCTTCGGTAGTGGGCCTGTAAGATAAAAAACCTGATGGTCATAGGATCATATGCCCTGTCAAGCAGCTCATGATCGCCCGACCACAACTCATCAAGGGTAATGAAATTACCAAGTGAGCGTGCCATCTTCTGCCCGGTAATGGTGATCATATTATTGTGTACCCAGTACTTCACGGGCTGCCTGTGCAGTACGGCTGTTGACTGGGCTATCTCGGATTCGTGGTGTGGAAAGATAAGATCCATGCCCCCGCCATGTATGTCAAAAGGCTTACCCAGGTATTTCATGCTCATGACCGAACATTCGAGGTGCCAACCGGGGAAGCCCTCACTCCATGGGGAAGGCCATTTCATTATATGCTCAGGACTGGCTTTCTTCCACAGGGCGAAATCATAAACATTGTGCTTCTCATCCTGTCCCTCAAGGGCACGTGTGTTGCTGACAAGCTCTTCCAGTACCCTGCCGCTTAAAATGCCATACCCATAAAGGTCGTTGTATTTGCTGACATCAAAATAAACCGATCCGTTTGAAACATAGGCCATGCCTTCATCAAGAAGCCGGCTGATGAACTGCTGCTGCTCTATTATATGCCCTGTTGCCCTGGGCTCAATATCGGGTTCAAGGACATTCAGCTCTTTCATATTCCTGTGGAAGGTGTTCATGTATTTCTGAACCACCTCCATGGGTTCGAGCTCCTCCTGCCGGGCTTTTTTTGCTATCCTGTCTTCTCCCTCACCAATATCTTCATTCTCGAGGTGACCGACATCAGTGATATTACGGACATACCTGACCTTATAGCCAAGGTGCTTAAGATACCTGTATAATACGTCAAAAACGGTGTTAGCCCTTGCATGTCCGAGGTGGGGATTTGAATATACCGTGGGGCCGCAGACGTAGATACCAACATAAGGGGGATTGTAGGGTTCGAAGGGTTCCTTTTTGCGGGAAAGTGTATTATAAATGTGGAGCTGAGTGTTCATTATTAATCCGGGGTTATTGAATAACAAAATTACTAAAATAATGCGAACAAGGACGACTAACGACGAAAGACGAACGACGAAAAGCCAAGAAAGGAAAAGTTGAGGGGGTTGAGTAGGGTTGAGCGTCCCGAGGATTCGGGACTGTTGAGTTTGAGGGGAATTGGTGGCGTGGATTGCAAATCCACTCCATCGGAGTTAGAGGGCGTGTGGAGAACCACCCCGCCCTTGATCCTTGCCCCGAAGCCTCGGGGCCCGGATAAGGGCACCCCTCCTTAAATCAGAGATTCAAGGAGGGGAAAGGGTATTTGTTTGATATTGAAAAATTCGTTTTCTTTGGGGGTGGTTATTGTGGAAAGATTTGAGCTGATTGCAACCACGGCAAAAAATGCTAAAACAGCCTGCAATATCAGGGTAGTAGCTTCAATCAACCGGTCTTACCAGCATTATTCAAAATATTAACTTAAAAGTTAACTTAATGGCTTACTTATTTACTTCAGAATCGGTATCGGAGGGTCACCCCGATAAGATAGCCGACCAGATATCAGATGCTATTCTCGATAATATACTTGCATATGACCCTCCTGCCAAGGTGGCATGCGAAACACTTGTAACCACGGGACAGGTGATTATAGCGGGAGAGATCAAGACCGAGACATATGTTGATGTGCAGCAGATAGCACGTGACGTGATAAACCGCATTGGTTATACAAAAGGTGAGTACATGTTTGAAGGGAATTCATGCGGTGTGCTGAATGCGCTGCATGAGCAGTCGCCCGACATAACAAGGGGCGTGGTGCGTGAAAATCCGCTTGACCAGGGCGCAGGCGACCAGGGAATGATGTTTGGCTATGCCTGCCGCGATACGGATGACTTTATGCCGCTGCCCCTGGAACTGGCACACCGCCTGCTCTTTGAACTGGCTGCCATACGGCGTGAAGGAAGAAAGATGAAATACCTCAGACCCGATTCAAAATCCCAGGTAACGATTGAATATGACGATGATGATAAGCCGGTAAGAATACATACCATTGTTGTATCCACACAGCACGATGAGTTTGATGATGATGAAAAGATGCTGGCCATAATAAAGGATGATGTAAGAAGAATACTGATACCAAGGCTGGTAAAGAAACTGCCCAGAAGGGCACAGGAACTGTTTGATGGTAATTATATCCTGCATGTCAATCCCACGGGTAAATTTGTTATCGGAGGCCCGCACGGTGATACCGGTCTGACAGGCCGCAAGATAATAATAGATACTTACGGAGGCCGTGGGGCACACGGTGGGGGCGCTTTCTCAGGAAAAGACCCTTCAAAGGTGGACAGGTCAGCATCCTATGCAGCAAGGCATATAGCCAAAAATCTTGTGGCAGCCGGTTTCGCCGACGAGGTGGAAGTTCAGATTGCATATGCCATAGGGGTGGCTGAACCAATAAATATTTATGTCAATACCAATGGTACGGCTAAAATAAAGATTAGTAACGGTGAGATAACAAAGAAACTGCTTGATATATTTGATCTGCGGCCGGCCGCCATAGAAGAGAGACTTAAGCTGCGCAATCCCATATACGAGGAGACAGCTGCGTACGGTCATATGGGCCGTACACCAAGGGTGGTGAAGAAGAGGTTTGAATCACAGTACTTCGAACCTGTGGAGAAAGAAGTTGAGCTGTTCACATGGGAGAAGCTGGATTATGTGGATGTTATTAAGAGGGAGTTTGGGCTTTGATATAACCACCCTGCCCTGAGTAGTCGGGACAGGGGCTGTCTTAAAAGTATTTATAACCACCCCGTCCTCGATAATCGGGCACGGGATTTTTCAAAAGGACACCACCTCCCCCTGACGCTCACTTCGTTCGGTCAGGGTACTCCTCCTTTAAAAAGGAGGAGAAAGTTATAGTATTCTAAATCAGCTAAATAATCAATTTTAAACATCCCCCTGACCCCCTTGAAAGGGGGATCCTCAGTACGAGGCTTTTACTATACGGCATATATTATCTGAAACACCGAGTGTATAGTAATGTATACCCGGTACGTTACGCGACAGCAGCTCTTTTGACTGCATGGTGGCCCATTCAACACCCACCTGCCATGCATCCTGGTTGGTCTTGCATTTAACCAGCTCACTGATCAGGTCATCGGGAAGATCGATGTTGAAAGTCTGAGGCAGCACCTTCATGTCGTGCAGTGTGACTATGGGTTTAATGCCCGGTATTATGGGAACGGTGATTCCTGTCTCACGGCACCTGTCGAGAAAGCTGAAAAACTTACTGTTTTCGAAGAACATCTGGGTTACTATATATTCAGCACCTGCCTCAACCTTCTTTTTCAGCATCTCCAGGTCCAAGTTCATATTGGGTGATTCGAGATGTTTTTCAGGATACCCGCCCACGCCTATACAGAAATTTGTGGGTGTTGTCTCCTCCACCTCATCAATATATTTACCATTATTCATATCTACTATCTGCTGCACCAGCTCTGATGCATATTTATGACCTCCCTGCTCGGGAATGAACACCCTGGATCCTTTTGGCGGGTCACCCCTGAGTGCAAGCACATCATCTATACCAAGGAAATTCATTTCTATCAGGGCATTCTCCGTTTCCTGTCTTGTGAATCCACCAACCAGCATATGTGGCACTACGGTGATATTGTACTTATACCTCACTGCTGCGGCCAGGGCTATGGTGCCCGGTCGTTTCCGTATGGTGTGCTTTTCGAGCAGGCCGTCGGGCCTTTCCTTGTAGATAACCTCGTTGCGGTGTGAGGTGAAATTAATGTATGCAGGCTCGAATTTTATTAACCTGTCGATGGCTTTGTAAATCCTTTCCAGGCTGTGGCCTTTCAAAGGAGGAAGCAGCTCGAAGGTGAAGAGCTGTGATTTGGCTGTGTCGAGTAATTGTTTTACGGTCATTTGTTTTCTGTTTATAACCACCCCACCCCGAGTACTCGGGGCACCCCTCCTTTTTTAAAAGGAGGGGAAAGGGATAGTGCTTTAAAAAATCATTTATAACCACCCCACCCTTGATCCTCGCCCGAAGCCTCGGGGCTCGGATAAGGGCACCCCTCCTTTTTTAAAAGGAGGGGAAAGGGATGGTGCTTTAAATATCATTTTATAACCACCCCACCCTTGATCCTCGGATAAGGGTACCCCTCCTTTTTTAAAAGGAGGGGAAAGGGATGGTGCTTTAAAAAATCATTTATAACCACCCCACCCTTGATCCTCGCCCCGAAGTCCCGGGGCTCGGATAAGGGTACCCCTCCTTTTTTAAAAGGAGGGGAAAGGGATGGTGCTTTAAACCATCATTTCTTACATCCCCCGGCCCCGAATACTCGGGACCACCCCCTTCAAAGGGGGATCATAAATTAGGTGCCAGCCAGCGGCGGGCTTCGTCTATACTCATTCCTTTGCGACGGGCATAATCCTCCATCTGGTCCTTACCAATCTTACCCACGTTAAAATATGCCGACTCTTCATGTGCAAAGATATAACCACTTACGGAAGAAACAGGGCTCATGGCATAATTTTCTGTTAAAGTGACCCCTGCATTCTTCTCAGCACCAAGCATCATGAACAGCTTGCCTTTCTCCGTATGATCGGGACAGGCCGGGTAGCCGGGTGCCGGACGTATGCCCCGGTAACGTACCTTGAGCATGTCTTCCACCGTCAGCTTTTCATCCGCGGCATAAGCCCATATCTCCCTGCGTACCTTCTCATGCACCAGCTCGGTGAAGGCTTCCGCCAGCCGGTCAGCCAGTATACCTGTCATTATTAAACCGTAATCATCATGGGCATATACCTTCATCTTTTCACCGTCGGGCACGGTGGATACAACAAACAGCCCGGCATGGTCACTGATACCCGATCCTTCAGGAGCCACAAAATCAGCCAGGCACAGGTTGGGCTTACCTCCTTCACGTACCTCCTGGTTGCGCAAAAAACTAAAAACCACCGAACCGGCTTCCGGCTTATCATTATAACTGAAAACAATATCATCACCGCGACTGAAAGCAGGGTAAATCCCCACCACGGCGCGCGCCCTGATAATCTGCCTGTCGATTATCTCGTCCAGGTAATACCGGGCATCGTCATACAGTCTGCGTGCTTCCTCGCCTTTCACCGGGTCGTCAAACACCGCCGGGTACTTACCGTTGATCTTCCACGCAAAGAAGAAAAATGTCCAGTCAATGTATTCAGCTATCTTTTTCAGGTCGTAGTTGTCGAATATGTGCAGCCCGGGCCTTGCAGGCGCAGGCACAAAAGTATTTTTCCAGTCGATCACAGCCCTGTTGGCACGGGCCTCTTCTATCCCTGCCAGCACACGGGCACTTTTCTTTTTAAGGAATTCATCCCGTATCCCGCTGTACTTACTGTTCACTTCCCGCACCCAGGAGTCATCCTTACCGCGCATGCCCAGTTTCTGAAGCACCGAGGCCGACCGCGAGGCGTCTTTTACGTACACCACGGGATACTTATACACGGGTGCTATCTTCACGGCCGTATGTATCTCTGATGTTGTTGCCCCTCCTATCAGCAGCGGTATCTGCAGTCCGCGACGCTGCATCTCCGCAGCCACATTAACCATTTCTTCCAGCGATGGTGTTATCAGTCCGCTCAGCCCTATGAAGTCGGCTTTTTCTTCCACCGCCCTGTCGATGATCTTCTCTGCCGGGGTCATCACCCCCAGGTCTGTTATCTCGTAATTATTGCATGCCATCACCACGCCCACGATATTTTTTCCTATATCGTGCACATCACCCTTCACCGTGGCCAGCAGCACCTTGCCTGCCGTGCTCCTGCTTCCCGCCGCGTTTTCTTCCTCGATGAAAGGGGTAAGCCATGCCACTGCTTTTTTCATTACCCTGGCGCTCCTCACCACCTGCGGGAGGAACATCTTCCCCGATCCGAACAGGTCGCCCACCTCGTTCATGGCATCCATCAGCGGACCTTCTATCACCTGCAGGGCCCGGTCGAACCTTTTCCGTGCTTCCTCAACATCATCAACTATATGGCTGTCGATGCCTTTTATCATCGCATGCCTGATCCTCTCCAGCACCGGCTGTTCCCTCCACGCTTCTGCCCTGGCCTCACCGGCCACCTCATCTTTCACCTTCCCGGCAAAAGCTACCAGCCTCTCCGTGGCATCCTTTCTCCTGTTCAGCACCACATCCTCCGTCAACTCAAGCAGGTCAGGCGGTATCTCGCTGTACACCTGGAGCATGCCCGGGTTAACGATGCCCATGTCCATACCAGCCTTGATGGCATGGTAAAGGAATACCGAGTGCATGGCTTCGCGCACGGTGTTATTACCCCTGAACGAGAACGACAGGTTACTCACCCCGCCGCTCACCTTGACCCCGGGCAGGTTGTCCTTTATCCATGCTGCCGACCTGATAAAATCAACGGCATAGTTATTATGTTCATCTATCCCCGTAGCTATAGCCAGCACGTTGGGGTCAATAATTATATCGTACGGGTCCACCCCGGCTTTTTCCGTCAGCAGCTTATACGACCGCCCGGCCACTTCAATCTTCCTCTCGTACGTATCGGCCTGTCCTCTGTCATCAAAGAGCATCACCACCATGGCCGCGCCGTATTTGCGCAGTATGCGCGCATGTTCCAGGAATTCCTTTTCCCCTTCCTTGAGGCTTATCGAGTTCACTATCGATTTTCCCGGTGTACATTTCAGCCCGGCCTCTATCACGCTCCATTTTGAAGAATCAATCATCAGGGGCACCCTCGCTATATCCGGGTCGGCCAGCACGTGGTTTATGAAAGTCACCATCGCCTTTTCGGCATCCAGCAGGGCTTCATCCATACAAATATCAATAGCCTGGGCACCGTTCTCCACCTGGTCGCGCGCCACCATCACCGCCTCATCATATTTTCCCTCCTTCACCAGGCGTGCAAACTTTTTTGATCCTGCCACATTTGTCCTTTCCCCTATATTAACGAAGTTTATTTCTGATGTGACATGCAATGGTTCAAGCCCTGAAAGGCTGGTGGTCTTTGTCGCGGAGGGTATCTGCCGGGGGCTGTACTCCTTACAAAGGGATGTCAGCCGCCGGATATGCTCTTCCGTGGTGCCGCAGCACCCACCTATAATATTGACAAGCCCTTCGTCAAGGTATTCCTTCATCAGGTCAGCCATCTCTTCGGCCGACTGGTCATATCCTCCAAACTGGTTTGGCAATCCGGCATTGGGATGCACCGATAACGGGTATGGTGCTTTGGCTGCCAGCTCCCTGGCAAAGGGAAGCAGGTTTTCTGCACCGAACGAGCAGTTCAGACCTATGCTGAACAGCGGGAAATGGGATACCGATACAAGAAA